>ERZ1034913.393-NODE-393-length-36857-cov-23.363839_pt1 | contig 36857 bp, 31 predicted proteins | sample MGYA00520697_ERZ1034913 | MGnify/ENA primary metagenome ERZ1034913 (study PRJEB33766, sample SAMN09781786) | gut metagenome | biome: gut microbiome | host: Homo sapiens | place: Madagascar | study: EMG produced TPA metagenomics assembly of the PRJNA485056 data...
GGACTGCCCTATTAGCGGAGTAACAAGATGAAATACAGGCACTTCCCCGCCGCTGTATTGGCGGCGGGGCTGCTTTTTTGTACCCTTTTTTCGGGTTTTGCCGCCTATGCGGATGATAAAAAGGGCGAATTGACGCAAAAACAGACCGAGACGCGGCAGGAGTACGATGCCGCCAAATCGGCCTTGCAAGAGCTGCAAAGCAAGCAGGCACAGACCGAAAGCGAGGTTGCCGCGCTCACCGGGCAGGCGGCGGAACTGGCGGGGCAAATCACCGACGTGACTGCCGCCGTGCAGGCGGCTCAGACCGAATTGGATGTCCGCCGGGCTGCCGCAGAAGCCGCCGACGCGGCGCTGACTGCCAAGCAGGCTGAGTATGACGCGCGGCTTACCCTGTGCAAGGAGCAGCTGCGGGCCATGCAGCGGCTGGACGGCGGCGGGGCGCTGTGGCTGTTGGCGCAGGCAAAAAGCCTGTACCAGGTGCTGACCTTTGACGCGGTGCTGCGGCAGATGAGCGCCAAAAACAGCGCCGTACTGGCAGAGCTGGACGCCGAGGCCGCAGCGCTTGAACAGGCCCGCGCCGAAGCCGAAACCGCCGCCCAACAGGCTGCCGACGCGAAAGCGGCGCTGGATGCCCAGCAGGCCGCGCTGCAAGCCGCCCAGGGCGAGTTGGAGGCGGCGCTTTTGGACGCGAACAGCGCCCTGACCGCGCAGCAGGCCGCCGCCCAGGCCCAGGCCGCCGTGACCGACGCCGCGAAAAAAGCCTACGAGGACGCCACCGCCACGCTGGACGCCTACGTGCGGGCGCAGAGCCGGCGCTACACCACGGCAGATTTACACCTGACGAGCCTAGCCTTTCGCTGCCCGCTGGACAGCTATGGGCGCATCACGACCCAGTTCGGCGAGCCTGACCCCTGGGGCATCCCCCACCGGGGCACCGACTTTGCCGCGCCGGGCGACACGCCGATTTACGCCATTGCCGACGGCGTTGTCAGCGCCGCGCGGACCATGAACAGTTACGGCAACTGTGTACAGGTCAGCCACGGCACTGCCGACGACGGCCATTGCTATGACAGCCTGTACGCCCACATGAGCCGCATCGCCGTAGCCCAGGGCGACACCGTGCAGAAGGGTGATCTGCTGGGGTACGTGGGCAATACCGGCAATGTTTACGGCGCAGGCGGCGGGTATCACCTGCATCTGGAATTGCGGGTGGATGGCGGCAGAGTGAATCCGTTGGGGTATGTGCCGACATTGTAGGGAGGCTGGCTGTTTTGACTTTCGGGGATGTTTTATATTTTGTCGGCTTCCATGTCGAATACACCGCCGTGCGGGTGGGGCGCGGGGCGGCGTTTTGGCTGCGGGAACTGGCCCGGGCGCTGGTGCGGCTGGCTGCCGTGGTGCTGCGGCCCCTGGTGCGGGCGGCGGCAGATTTCCGTGCAGCGCTCACCCACCCGCACCGCCTTGTCGGCCTGCTGCTGCCGCTGGCGGCGGGGGCGGCGCTGGTTTTCTACGTGCGCACCACACTGGCACAGCCTTTTGTGCTGCGGGTCGAGGTTGGCGGCCAGACCGTCGGCTATCTGCCCGGCGAGCAAGCCTTTGAGGCCGCCCGCGCCGACGTGCAGGCCCGCATCAGCGGCGCGGCGGATTGGGATATCCAGCCCGAGTATACCCTTGTCTGGGGTGCGGGCGTGCAGACGATGACCGAACGCGAGACCGCCGACGCGATTTTGCGGGCGGCGGGCGGCGACATCACCGAGGGCACCGCCGTTTACATCGACGGCACGCTGCGGTACATCACCACCGAGGGCGACCACCTGCGCCGCTGCCTGTATGCCGTGCGCCAGCTCTGGCAGACCGAGGGGGTGCAGACTGACTTCGTCCACCCACTGCGCCTGGTAGACGGCATCTACCCTGCTGTCGCCGTCACGCCCTACGGCACATTACTGGACGCCCTGCGGGACAGCGGGCTTTTGCAGGTCAAAGTCACCCGGTACGAGACGGCAACAAAAGAGCTGCCCTTTGAGACGCAGACCGTCGAGGACGCTGACCTGGATTTTGGCAAAACCGAGACGGTACAGGCCGGGCAGAGCGGCAGTGAGCAGGTCACAAGCGAAATTGTGACCGTGGACGGCGCGGTCGTCAGCTGCCAGGCCGTGGACGTGCAGCTTTTGCAGCCCCCTGTGCCGGAGATCATCCACCGGGGCACACGGCTGAAAAGCGGCATGATTGGCAAGCTCGGCACCGGCAGCTTTCTCTGGCCTGTGCCGGGGTATTCGGGCATCAGCCGGTGGGCTAATCTACCCTATGGCCACCGCGGGGTGGACATCACCGCGCCCTACGGCACGCCGATTTACGCCGCCGACGCGGGCACGGTCATCGCTGCCCAGTGGCACAATCACCCTACCGCGAGCTGGGGCTATTATGTGGAGATCGACCACGGCAACGGCTACAAGACGCTGTACGGCCACATGTCATCCTTTGTGGTGCAGACCGGGCAGACCGTGACGAAGGGCCAGCTGATCGGCTACGTGGGGGCGACTGGCACCGCCACCGGCAACCACTGCCATTTTGAAATGTATTATAACAATGCACTGATCAGCGCAAGAAATGTGTTCCCGGATATATAAAGATACATGGCTGCCTGCCGGAACGCTGCGGGCGGATGCGAGCATCCGCCCCTACAATTCTACAATTCTTTTGCAAAACACTTTACTTTTTACTTTGTATATGGTAAAATCCTTTCCATAGTAAAGCTACAAAAGCTCTCGTTCAGGTGCAATGACGCACACGAACGGGAGCTTTTTGCCTAAAATGAGGTGTTACCATGGATCACATCGACCGCAAAATCATTGACATATTGCAGCACGACGCGCGTATTCCCCTAAAAGAAATCGCTGACCAGGTATTTTTGTCCAGCCCTGCGGTGTCGGCCCGCATTGCCCGGCTGGAGCATTCCGGCACCATCACCGGCTATCAGGCCCAGGTGGACGCACCCAAACTGGGCCACATGGTCAAGGCGTTCATCAACTTGGACATGGACCCCCAGCGCAAGCCGGAGTTCTACCCCTATATTGAGAGCTGCGCCCATGTGGTGGAGTGCAACTGCGTCACCGGCGATTACAGTATGCTGATTGAGGTTTTGTTCGGCACGACGCAGGAATTGGACCAGTTCATCAACCACTTGCAGCAGTTTGGCCGCACGCGCACGCAGATTGTGTTCTCGACCCCGGTAGAGCACCGCGGTGTGCCGGTGGCGGAGCCGGAGGAATAAAAAACGCCTTTCCTAATGGGGATGAAGCCTTTGGGATATTACAGGTATCCCCCGCTGCGCAGCAGGAATATCCAGCCGGTCAGCGTCAGTGCCGAGAGCAGCGTCGTCAGGGCGATGCAGCTCGACGTCAGCACACCCTCGTGGCCCATGTTTTTGCTCATGACATAGGCGCTGGGAGTCGTGGGGCTGCCCAGCATGATGAGCAGCGCAATCAGTTCCTCGTCGCGAAACCCCAGCGCCACCGCGCAGGGCAGAAATACCGCCGCCAGCCCCACGTTCTTGATAAAGGCCGCCGCCAACGTCGGCCCCAGCTTTTTGATGGCCTTGGCCCCCTCAAACGAGGCACCGATGGACAGCAGCGCCAACGGCGTAGTGACGGAGGCAATATTGTTCAGCGTTTTGGTCAGCACTGCGGGCAGCGTGAACGGCAGCAGCGCATAGACCGTGCCGGACACGATACCCAATAAAATCGGGTTGGTGGCCACGCCGCGCAGCAGCTGCTTTGGCGTGGGGATACCGCGCTGCTGCGGGGATTCCAGCATCAAAATCAGCACCGCAAAGATGTTGAACAGCGGCACGCTGCCCAGAATCATCAGCGGGGCCATGCCTGCGTTGCCGTAGATGTTCTGGATGAACGCCACGCCCAGCACAGCCGCACTGCTGCGGTAACCCGCCTGCACGAACTCCCCCACCAGCGATTTATCTTTGAGGAACCGCTTTGCCCCTGCCCACACAACAAGGATGCCGATGAGCGTTGCGCCAACGCAGAACAGCACGAACTTCGGCTGGAAATCGTGCAGGATGTCAACGCTGCCCATATCCAGAAACAGCATGATGGGCAGTGTGATTTTAAAGGTCAGCTTATCCGACGCCCTGCAAAATTCCGGCGGCAAAAAGCCCCACTGCCCCAGCGCGTACCCCGCCACCATGACCAGAAACACCGGCAGCGTCGCATTCAGGCTGAAAATCAGGTTTTGCATCGTGACATCCTTCCTTTTTGAGAAAAAGAGAACTCCCACAGCGAAACGCTGTGGGAGTTCTCTTGGTGCGGAAGATGGGACTTGAACCCACACGTCATAGACACACGCACCTCAAACGTGCCTGTCTGCCGATTCCAGCACTTCCGCTTATTGCAGTGACTGCGAGAGATATAATAACACAATTCACCCCTAAAAGTCAAGCGTTTTGCGAAAGTTTTATCGGAATACACAGCACTATACACACAAACACCGCCGCCCCGGAAGAGATTCCTCTTCCGGGGCGGCGGTGCGTTTATGGAAGGACAAAGAGAATAGCGGTTTTAGGGGTTACGCGCGGTACTCCGCGGGGAGCTGGTCGATGGTGGCATACTTCTCCATGGCCTCTTCCAGCTTCATGCCGTTTGCCACGGCGTCGCGGCGGCAGGCGTTGATAGCTTGGATTTCCTTCATCTTCTCGCCGGTCAGGCTGTACCCCTTCATGGCGATCAGGGTGGCCGCCCAAGCGACCATCGGGATGACACAGAACAGGACGATGACGACCATATTCATACCGGGGGTGTACGGATCGTACTGGGTCGGCAGGCTCTCCAAGCCGATGAAACTGACCGCCACACCGACAACGGTGGCGGACAGGCTGGAAACGAGCTTATCCACCAGGCTGAACAGCGTACCCATGATGCCGGGGATATACTTGCCGGACTGGTACGTTTCGTAGTCAGAGCAGTCGGCGACCATCGGGATGGGCATATCCGCCGTGGCATAGTACGCGCCGTAGCCGACGCCGAACAGCAGAATGAACAGAACCGTGTACAGGTTGAGCGCCAGACCGTTTTCACCCATGATGGACAGGGTGAAGCCGTCGCCCTTGCCCCAGAGCATCAGCAGGACAAGCACGCCCACATAGCACACCAGCGCCACGCTGACATAGCGCATCAGGCTGGCTTTCTGGCCTTTCTTCTGGCTCGTGCGCACGGTCAGCAGGAAGAACGGAACACTAAAGACGTAACCCAGCACCATCATGGGCAGGTACAGCCCGTCATAGTTGCCCATCATGCAGCCGTACAACATACAGAGGACCGTTGTGTTGGTGGCGATAGACAGCGCCAGCTTGCAGCCCGCACCGGCAACCATCAGGCGCTGCATGGGCTTGTTCTCCTTGATGATCTGGACGTACTCGGAAGCCTTGAGCTTTTCGGTCTTTTCGCCGCCGATGCCGAAGTACTTGGGCTGATCCTTTTCCCAGATGCCGATGACGGCCAGCAGGGTGAGCAGAATGGAAATGACGATGCCGACGGGAGCCAGCATACGGAAGAAGTCGGCGGAGCCGTAGCCGCCCTCGTAGTTCTTAGCCAGGATGGGCGCGAAGAACTGCATCGCACCCATACCCAAGAGAGAACCGACGGTGTTGAAGATGGTGAACAGCGGGCGCTGCTTCGGGTCGTTGGTCAGAACGGTCTGACCGGAGCGGGTGCAGCTGGTCTGGAAGGTGTAGCCAATGACCCAGACTGCGTACAGGCCGACAAAGGCAGCATAGCGGGCCCACATCATCGTGTCGGGAATCAGCGGGGTCACACAGTACAGCACCAGAATGCTGACAGCCATGATGAGGTTGCCGATGACCATGAACGGGCGGAACTTGCCGAACTTGCCGTTCGTGCGGTCCATCAGTGCGCCGATGATGGGGTCGGTGACAGCGTCAAACAGACGCATACCGGTGACCATGACGGAAGCAAAGATCATGGACAGTGCCAGAACCTTGCTGCCGAAGGTCGCAATGTAGGACAGCACCAGAACGTAGTACACGTTCGTGGCACCGTTATTCAGCGGGAACAAGACCAGCTGATAAGGTTTGGCGCGGTTGATGCTTTGCGCCTTTGCGTTTTCGCTCATAGGGTTGCTCCTTCGTTTTAACAAAGAATCCCCCGCCGTACCTTAGCGGCGGCGAGGGATGGGGACTTACTTAATTACTGCTGATCCTCAGCCTTGGCGGTGTTCTTCTTGCGCTTAACGGCAACGACCAGACGCCAGATGCACAGGGCGCACAGGACAGCCAGGGCGGTGTCTTGAGCAATCAGAGCAGTCTTCCACCAGGGGGTGATGGTCTGCAGACGGTCACTGGCACTCCAGCCGTTCATGGCGTTGGAGTTGACGACGGTGTACAGGATGTTGTGCATGGCCTCACGCATCTGGGTAACGATGTAGCCATCGTTCTCATACTTGGGAGCCAGCGTGGTGTGGATGGTCGGGTCGGGAGAGTCCCAAATGTCGGAACCGGCGATCAAGCCGTCAGCCAGATCCATGTAAGCGCTGGAGCCGGAGTAGTCGGTGATGATCATGCCGCGCATGCCGAGCTCGTTGCGCAGGAAGCCGGTCAGCAGCTGGTCGTAAGCGCCACACCAGTAAGCGCCCCAGCGGTTGAAGCCGGTCATGACGCTCCAGGCGCCGCCATTGGTGACAGCCTTGTCAGCAACTTCCAGGTAGATCTCGCGGGCGGTCTGCTCGTTCAGCCAAGTGTTGACGCCACGGCGGCTGGACTCGGAGTCGTTCAGGGCAACGTGCTTCAGGTAGACGTAAACGCCCTTGGACTGGATACCCTGAACCTCGGCGGCAACGATGGTGCCGGCGACGAACGGATCAGAGGAGAAGTACTCGAAGTTACGGCCGGAGTAAGCGGTGCGGTGCATATTGATGCCGGGGCCATACAGACCGGAGAAGCCCAGATTGAGGCAGTCCTCGCCGATGCAGCGGCCGACATCGTTGACGAGGTCGGTGTTGAAGGTGGCGGCCATGACGTCCTCAGACGTGTAGCACATACCGGAGATACCGCCGGTCAGCTTGGCGGTCAGACCCTGCGGTCCGTTCTCGTCCTTCGTCGCGGTCTTGCCGATAGACTCGACAGCGGCGGTGTTGTGGAAGCCCAGGGTGATGGTGTTGACCATCTCGTTGAAGGTCAGCTGGTCGAGCAGGGGGTCCCACTCAGGATCGTCGTAGCTCTTGCCGATCATGCTGGCAAGAGTCAGGCCGTTGTCGGCGCCGAGGGTCGGCATCTCGACAGAATCGGCGAGGCTGCCGTCGTAACGAGTGATGGCGAGGTTAGCGGTCAGCGTCTCGTTGGCAGTCAGCTGTGCAGGAGCGGTCGGGAAGGTGCCGTTCCAGTCAGAGCGGCTCAGCCAAGTGACAGAACCGGGGTTGGAGCTGCTCTTATTGGGGTCAGCCTCATCAAACAGGTTGGTGATGGCAGTGTCGTTCTCGCCGGTGGCGAAGGTGGTGGTGTCGAGGGCGGCGTTGTTCCAGACGTAGGTCAGATCAACGTTGCCATCGGCAGTCATGCGGCCGTCGGTGCTCTCGACGGTGTAGCCCTTGGCAGCCAGAATATTGTTCACAGCGTTGTGGCTGTCGGTGCCGACGGTGAAGTAGTAGTCACCGGCGTCCAGAATGTAGGTCTTGGCTTTGTTGGCATCGTAGGTGCGCAGCTCGCTCTTGGGAACGTTGATGGTAACATTCTCGGAAGCGCCGGGAGCCAGAACGTCGGTCTTCGCAAAGCCGCACAGCTCCGCGGAAGCCTTCTCGATGCCGTTGGCCTTGTCGTAGTCGGTGTAGGGGCTCTGGAAGTAGACCTGAACGGTCTCCTTGCCGGAGTAGGTGGAGCCGGAGTTCGTAACGGTCAGGTTGACGTCGAAGCTGTCGGCGTTCTCAGTGACGCTGAAGTTGGTGTAATCGAAGGTGGTGTAGCTGTCGCCGTAGCCGAAGGGATAGGCAACGGTGGTAGCCCAGTCATAGTCGCCTGCATTGGCAGTGTCCATGACGACATCCTCGTAACGCGTCTCGTAGTAACGATAGTCGAGGTAGATGCCCTCCTGATAGACGCTGTACATGCCCTGCACGTCAGTACCGTCCAGCGCCAGATCATAGTCGGCGGCGTTGGGGTAAGCCTGCGTGTAGAAGTTGTACATGGCGGGGTTTGCCATGTTGTCGTACAGGTAGGTGTCAACGAGGCTGCCGGACGGGGTGACGTCGCCGGAGAGCAGCTGCGCCACGCCGTTGATGCCGGTCTGGCCAACGTCGCCAATCCACATAGCGGAATCGATGCCGTAGTCCTCGCCGCAGAGCTCCGGGTTCAGGAAGTCCAGCTCGATGGCATTGGAGGAGTTGATCAGGACGACGATCTTCTTGAAGGTACCGTTGTCCTTCAGGGTCTTGAGGTTTGCGAGCAGTTCCTTCTCTTCGGCAGAGAGAGCGAGGTAGTTGCCGTCGCCCTCCTGACCGGAGACCCAGGAGTCGTTGGTGCCGTTCTCACCGCTGGGCAGGTCAGCGCCCTCGCCGCCGGAGCGGGAGAGCACAACGATAGCAGCATCGCCGTACTCGGCAAAGCTGGACTCAGCGCCGGAGAGCTTGCTCCAGGGAGCCTCGTTGACAGCGTACTGGGTGTTGGCTTCCAGCGTATCAGAGATGGCAGCCGGGGTAACGCGGCTGTAGTTCTTCATCATGTCGTCGGAGCTGTACAGGTTCCACAGCGTCTCGTTGACGGTGATGCCCTGGCTCTCGAGAGCCTGCTTGAAGCTGGGAGCCTTGGAGGTATCGACGGAGCCGGAACCGGTGCCGCCGTACATCAGGTCAACAGAACCGTGACCGAACAGGCTGACCTTGGCGCCGCTGATCAGAGGCAGCGCAGCGTTGTCGTTCTTCAGCAGAGCAGCGCCTTCGGCCTCGACCTGTGCGCAGAGAGCATCTTCGTAAGCGGCGCGCTCCTCGTCGGAGGCAAAATCGCTCTTGAAGTACTCGGTATCACCGGTGGTCTCGCCCTTGATGATCTTGTAGGTCGCTGCACCGAGGTAGTTGTTCACGGTGGTGGTGTAGTGATTGGCAACGGTGGTGCCAACGATCGCACCTGCGGTCAGCACTGCGGTAACGCCCGTCAGGGAGCCCCACAGCGCAACGCCGTTGCCCTTTTTCTTCTTTGCCATGTTTCTCTTCTCCTTGGTAAATCTATAAACAGCCGCACGGCGCGGCGTGTTCCTGATTGAAAAGAGGTGTTACACCCAGTTTGCGCTCTTGGATTTGGTCTTATGCAGCTTGTAGGCGGGGTTCGGGGCATCGACCTTGCGGAAAACGGCATCGTCGATGCTGTCTCCTGCCACGGCCTGAACCTTCGTCTCACCGTTCAGCTTGACGCGGAACTTGAAGATGTGCTCCCCTGCCTGCTCGGCCAGCTTTTCGCCGTTGACATACAGCGTCACGTTTTTCTGGTTCGAGTAGACCTTGACCTCGATCTCACTCTGGGTGCGATCCACAAAGCGCTTGGAGCAGATGTGCACGAACGGCTCGTCGCTCCACCACGCCTTATAGATATAGAAGCTGTCCTTCTTGGTCTTGCGGTCGAAGGTGACCAGGCCCTTGTGGTTCATACCCGGCTCACCGCCCTGGTCGCGGGCATCGGCAGCGAAATCGTACATATTCCACACATGGGTGGCCCACAGCCATTTGTGGCGGTCGAAGCAGCGCAGCATATACTCATGATAGATGGCCTGATACTCTTCGGTGTGATCGCCGCGGTGCGGGTGGTCGCTGTGCAGGTTGGGCATACCCTCGGCACCGTACTCACTGAAGCCCAGCGGGCGGTTCGGGTAGCAGAGGTGGAAGAAGTCCATCCACAAATCATTCAGGAACAGGCCCGGCACGTACCAGCCCAGGTACAGGTTCCAGCTGACCAGGTCAGTGATGTGGGCCACCGGGTTGAAGGGGCCGCACATCGCATAGCAGGCCAGCGTGGTCAGGCGGGTCTTGTCCATCTCGTGGCAGAGATCATTCAGCACGTGATGGTTGTCGCGCATATCGCGGTTGTCCTTAGTGCTGATGGTGATCTCGTTGGAGACGCCCCAGCAGACGATGCAGGCGTGGTTGTAGTTCTGGACGATCAGCTCCTTCATCTGGCTGATCGTGTTTTCACGCCCGTTGGGCATATGCTCGGAAATATAGGGGATCTCGGCCCAGACGACCATACCGGCTTCATCGCAGAGGTCGTAGAAATACTGGTCGTGCTGGTAGTGCGCCAGACGGATCGTGTTTGCACCCAGCTCCTTGATGAACTGCATATCCTCGTCGTGCATCTCCCGCGTGATGGCGTTGCCCAGGCCCTTGCGGTCCTGATGGCGGGAGACGCCATGCAGCGGATACGGACGGCCATTGAGGAAAAAGCCCTGCTTGGAGTCAACCGAGAAGCTGCGCACGCCAAAGCGCTGGCTGACCTCGTCCTGCACCTCGCCGTTCAGCACGAGGCGAACCACGCAGGTGTAGAGATACGGGTCACGCACGCCGTCCCACAGGTGCGGGTGCTCGATCGTGATGGTGGTGTCGCTGCCTTTGCCGGAGACGACCTCGCTGCCGTCAGCCTCGTAAACCGTGAACTCAACCTCACCGTCACCCTCGGTCCAGCTCTTGACATTGATGTCGGCGTTGGAGCCGTTGACGGTGGGGGTGATCTGCACGCCCGGGCCGCCGAGGTAATCCAGCGCAAGGTGGTTCTTGTTGACGACCAGCAGCGTCACATCGCGGTAGATGCCGCCGTAGAAGGTGAAGTCAGCCTTCTGGGGGTAAACGCGGTCGTTTTTGCTGTTGTCGACCTCGACGGTCAACTCATTGTTCTCGCCCAATACGGTGGTGATATCCGCACGGAAGGTGGAGTAACCGCCGTTGTGGCTGGCGACCTCCACGCCGTTCAGCGTAACTCTTGCGCTGGCATTGACACCCTCGAATTGCAGCCAGACCTGCTGGGCAGCAACATCAAAGGCGGGTGCCGCGAACTGCGTTTTATAGGTGCAGGTGCCGCGCCAATAATCATTGCCACCGTCCTGACCATCGATGTTGTTCCAGGTGTGCGGCAGATCAACGGCGACGGTCTTGCCGTCAGGGCCGGTGAACTGCCAGTTCTTCATCAGCTTGGTCGTGCTTCGCATTGCGCCCTCCTGTGTTGTTTTTTATCGTATTTGTATTGTAGCGAACTGTTAAATTCTTCGCAATAGGTTTGCGAAAAGTGGTATTTCTGGTGTGATATTCGGTTTTTTGCCCACAAAAAAGCCCACCCCATCTTTGTGCAACTTGCACAGAGATGGGGTGGAAAATTTTACATTCAGCTCTGGGCGGGCGGTAGTACGATTTTGACCGCAAACAACTCGCCCCGGGGTTCGGTGGCCATGCTGCCGCCGTATTTCTGCACCACGCGGCGGGCCACTTTCAGTTCATATCCGTGGCGGCGCCCATGGTCAGGCTGGCTTTCCGCCGGGTTGGGACCAATGACATTGATAACGCCAAAGCCCTGCCGTTTGCAGACCAGCAGGTCGATCATACGGTGGTCGGCGTCCCGCTGCTGGGCGGCGGCATCGATGGCTTGATCCAGCAAATTTGAGAACAGCGCATAAAGGTCGCCGGGTTCCAGCGCCGTCAGGCAGGTGCCGTCGGCCACGCAGTTCAGCCGGATATGCTGGGCCTCGCACAATAGACTCTTCTCGGTCAGGACGACATCCACGACCTCGTTGCCGGTGGCAGCGTTGGCATCGTACATCCGGGCGGCCTGCTCGGCTTCGTCCAGGCTTTGGGCCACAGCTTCATCGGGGTGCAGGCGGCGCAGGTCGGCGATCTGGACCTTCAGCTCATGGCATTTGCGGTTGATGATCTGCACGTTCTGCCGCGCGATTTGGTACTGTTTGCGCTGACGGTCGTACAAAAGGTTCAGCGCGTCCATCTCCTTCTGCATCGCCGATTTTTTGAAAAGCTCAGTCTGCAGATAGAGCAGTGTCAGGCAATACAGCTGGGTCAGCAGCGACGGCGCAACCACCGCCGAAGGCTCCAGCCCAACGCGCAGACTGGTATGCAGCGCAAAAAACTGAAAGACAAACATCACACCCAGCAGCCCCGCACTGCTTAATTGCCGCGGGCCAATGTGATAGATTCCATCCTCCGGCATCGTGCGTGCCACCGTATACCGGATAATGATGCAGCAGATAACGGTAAAGCCCAACTGTCCCAGCAGCATCGGCGTACTGTGCAGCGGCAGATGACGCATTCCCAGCGCCTGCGCCACCCAAATCAGAACACGCCACAGCTCGTAGGCCGACTCCGACGTCAACACGATCCAAACGCTGCAATAGGCACTGGCCGGCCAGTCCAACAGGGTGCAGAGCCGGGTCGATACCATGGCCCAGGTGAAATAGCCCCCATAAATCACCAGCAGCATTACCGACTTGGTGTGACCACTGTTTGCCCAGGTAATGACCTGCGCAAACGGCACCGCCGTGATAAAATTGATGATGATGCGCAGAGCAAAGTTTTCACGCCTTTTCAATGGCAGCCAGTAGGCCAGCTCTGCGCTGCAAAGGCCAACCGCGCAGACCAGCAATGTCAGAAGTGCATCCACTTACAGCGCACCCCCGACATAGGCGGCCAGCGCCGCCAAAAAGGCCGTGCGCTGGCGGCGGCTGATTTCCAGCCGCTGCTCCCCCACCAGCACCAAATCATCCTGCACGCCCTTGACGTGGCGCAGATTGACAAGGTAGCACTGGTTGCACCGGGCAAAGTGGTAGGCAATCAAATCTTTTTCGGCCTTTTGCAGGCTGCCCCTTACCGACCAGGTATCGGCAGTTGTGTGGTAGTGCAAAAGACGGTCGCGGGTCTCCAAATACAAAATATCGTCGGTGTCCAGTAATTGAACCCCGCCGCCGACCTGCAGGGCCACCTGCCCGCCGCGCCGCCGCTGGATGCGCTGCAGGGCGCGTTCCAGCTTGGTGCTGAACTGGTAGTAGCTGACCGGCTTGAGCACGAAATCCAGCGCGTCGACCTCGTACCCGCGGATGGCATACTGGGCCATGTTGGTGACGAAGATCAGCACGACCTCGGGGTCAAGCTGGCGGATGCGCTCGGCCGTGGGCATACCGCCCAGGCGGGGCATCTCAATATCCAGAAAGATGATGTCAAAGCCGGGGCGATACGGCTCCACGATCTGGGAGCCATCCGCGAAAGGGGTCACATCCAGCTTGCAACCGCTCTCCTGCGCGTACTTTGCGATAAACCCGCACAGTTCTTCCCGCACGGCGGTGTTATCCTCGACTACGGCGATCTTTGCCATGGCGCTGTCCCCTTTCCTTTACATATATATGTATTATGACAAGATTTCACTAAAAAAGCAACGCCCTTTGGCTGAAAAGGTGTTGCTTTTGCTAAATTTTCAGCGATCCGGCTCACAATCCAGGATTGAGGGGATGTTCTCCCAGCGTTCCGGCTCGCTGTGGTAGCGGTCATGCAGCCAGGCCACAGCGGCGTCCAGCCCCGCCTGATTGCCTTCAAACTCCTGCGTTTCGATTTTTTCCTCGGCAGTATGTTCAATGCTCCACGGCCCGGGCCAAACCTGGGCCGTCAGGTACTCGACTTTCTTTTTGCCGCTCTCGTCGCTGGGGTCGGGCTTTTTGCCCGGCGTGATGACATAGCGCATCCCGCCCTCGGCCCCGGAATAGGGGTTACCGTTGTGGAACCAGTGGTAAATGGGGAAAGCATCGAGCATAATCTGCGCACCTCGCAACAAAAAATACCCTGAAGCGAAATGCTTCAGGGTATTTTGGAGCGGGATACGAGTCTCGAACTCGCCACCTACTGCTTGGGAAGCAGTCACTCTACCGGATGAGCTAATCCCGCATCAGTGACTGCTATTATACCGCAATTCAGGTGGGTTGTCAAGGGGGCGGGCGGCATATATGCCGCCCCTACTGCGGTGGATTTTGTAGGAGGCGGCGTCCCCGACGCCCCGCGGATGGGCAATCCCTTTATATCATACTGAACAAATCCACCTGGCTGGTCTCGGGCAGATTGCCCAGGGCACCGACGGCGCGGAGTTTGTCAAAGACCGACTGCGCCACGCCGCTGGCCTGCTGCAATTCCTCCACCGAGATATACTCTTGGCCGTGCATCGTGGCCTGTTCCAGCGCCACAGCGGCGGCATCGCCCAGGCCGCGGATGGCCGTGAACGGCAGACGGACCTTGCCGTCCTCGACCACGTACTTGCTGGCGTAGCTTTTACCCAGTTCAATGGGCAAAAATTCGCAGCCGCGCTGCAGCATCTCGTTTTCCAGCTGCAAACTGACAAGGGCGTCATCGTCCTTGGCGGTACGCTCGTCTTTTGGGATCTTCTCGTTGTCCTTCAGGTGTTGCTTCGCCACGCGGACGCCGCCAACGGCGGCCTCGTAGTCGATATCCGCGCCGCGCACCGTGAAGTACACCGCGTAGAAGATGGCCGGATGGTAGACCTTGAACCACATCAGCCGGATGGCCGCCATCAGGTAGGCCACGGCGTGGGCCTTGGGGAACATATACTTGATCTTTCGGCAGGATTCGATATACCAGTCGGGCACGTCGTGCTCACGCATGGCTTCCTCCCAGCCGGGCTTAAAGCCTCCTTTGGCGACCTTGCCTTTACGCACGGCCTCCATAATGTCAAAGGACATCTTCGGTTCCAGGCCCTTGCGCAGCAGGTACAGCATGATACTGTCACGGCAGCCGATAACCTCCGCGATGGTACATGTGCCCGAACGGATAAGTTCGTCGGCGTTGCCGGTCCAGACATCGGTGCCGTGGGACAGGCCGGAAATCTGGATAAGCTCGGAGAAATTCTTCGGCTGTGCGTCCAAAAGCATCTGACGCACAAAGTTTGTGCCCATTTCCGGGATGCCGAAGGTGCCGGTTTTGGAGCCGATTTGCTCTTCGGTCACGCCCAGCGCCGCCGGGCTGGTCAGCAGGCTGTACACCTTCTCGTCGTTCATCGGAACCGAGTCGATGGGGATGCCGGAGTATTCCTCAAAGAATTTGTAGAAGGTCGGCACATCGTGGCCCAGCTCATCCAGTTTGAGCAGCGTGTCGTGCAAATATTTAAATTCAAAGTGGGTGGTCAGCAGGCCGCCCTTGACATCGTCCGCCGGGTGCTGGATGGCGCAGAAGTCGTAGATATCGAACGTATCCGGCACGACGACCATGCCGCCGGGGTGCTGCCCGGTCGTGCGCTTGACGCCGGTGCAGCCCATGACAAGGCGGTTTTCCTCCGCACGGTTGACGGTTTTGCCGCGCTCCTCGAGGTACTTTTTGACGTAGCCGTAGGCCGTTTTGTCCTGCAAACCGGAGACGGTGCCCGCCTTAAAGACGTTTTCCTTGCCGAACAGTTCCTCGGTATAGCGGTGGACGTGGGACTGGTACATACCCGAGAAGTTCAGGTCGATATCGGGTTCCTTGTCTCCGTAGAAGCCCAAGAAGGTTTCAAAGGGAATGTCGTGGCCCTCGACGATCATTTTTTTGCCGCAGACCGGGCAGTTTTTGTCCGGCAGGTCAAAGCCGTCAAAGTGGATGCCGTCGTTGATCCACTCGCTGTGCTTGCAGTTGGGGCAGAGATAATGCGGCGGCATCGAGTTGACCTCGGAAATGCCGGAGAAGTGCGCCACAGCCGACGAACCGACGGAACCACGGCTGCCGACCTGGTAGCCGCCCGCATTGGAGTAAGCCACCAGACGCACGGCGATGACGTACAAAACCGCGTAACCGTGGCCGCAGATGGAGTCCAGCTCCTTTTTCAGCCGCTTTTGCAGCACATCGGGCAGCGGGCTGCCGTAGTCGCGGGCCGCGTGTTTCCAGGTGTCGTCGCGCAGTTCCTGCTCGGCGCCCGGGATGCTGGGCGGGTAGGTGCCCTTGGGGATGGCGCGCAGGTTGTTGTCGATGGTGGCGGCGATCTTGTTGGGGTTCGTCACCACAATTTCATACGCCTTTTCCTGCGGCAGGTAGCTGAAATCTTCCAGCATATCGGGCGTGGTGCGGAAGTAGAGCGGGGCCTGGTTGTCGGCGTCCTTGAAGCCGTTGCCAGCCTGCAAAACAGCACGATAGATCCAATCTTCCGGCTCCTGAAAGTGGGAGTCGCCGGTGGCGACGACCGGCTTATGCAGGTCCTCGCCCAGTTTTATGACGGTGCGGTTGAAGTTCTTGATGGCTTCGATGGAATCCACCTGGCCGTTGCGAACCATGAACTCATTGTTGCCAAGCGGCTGCACCTCAAGGTAATCGTAGTAATCGGCGATGCGCAGCAGCTGCTCATAGGGCTGGCCCGCCACAATGGCGCGGTACAGCTCACCCGCTTCGCAGGCGGGCGAAAGCAGCAGACCCTCGCGATACTGGTTCAAAAGACTGCGGGGCACGCGGGGCTTTTTGAAAAAATACTGGGTGTGCGCCGCGCTGACAATGCGGTAGAGGTTTTTGAGACCCACCTGGTTTTGCACGAGGATAATCAGGTGGTAGTATTTCTTTTTCAGCACCTCTTTATTGCCGCCGAGACCGGTGTTGATGGCCTCCACGGTGTGGATGTCCTTCTCCTGCAAGTCGGTCAGCATGACCTCAAAGATGCGGGCCAGCGCCATGGCATCATCGACAGCGCGGTGATGGTTGAAGGGTGGGATCTCCAGATGTTTGTTGATGGTGTCCAGCTTATAGTTGCGCAGGCCCGGGAACAGCGCCTGGCCCATGGGCAGCGTGTCGATATAGGTGTTCTCGTCCCAGCTGACGCCCGCCTTCTCCCCCGCTTTGCGGATGAACAGCATATCAAAGCTATGGGCATTGTGGGCAACAAGGATGTTGTCCCCGCAGAACTCTTTGAAGGCGCGGATGGCTTCCTCCGGCGTGGGGGCGTCGGCAACCATGGCGTCATTGATGCCAGTCAGGTCAACGACCTTCTGCGGGATGGGCTTGCCGGGGTTGACGAAGGTGCAGAACTTCTTTTCTTCGTTGATCTTACCGTTTTCCACAAAGACGGCGCCGATCTCGGTCAGCCGCTCGGTGTTGGAATCAAGGCCGGTCGTCTCGGTATCGAACACGACAAACGAGCCGGACAGCGGCATCTGCGCCCCGCCGTAGACGGCGGGGATCATGTCGTCAACAAAGTAGGCCTCGCAGCCGTAAATCAGCTTGAAGTTCGGGTCCGTCTCGTGGATGGCGTCGGTGGCAAGCATGGCCTCGGGGTAGCCCTGGCAGACGCCGTGGTCAGTGATGGCGATAGCGCGATGGCCCATGCGGTGGGCCAGGCGGACAATTTTGCCCGGGTCGTTGAAGCCGTCCATTGAGCTGGACTTGGTATGCAGGTGCAGCTCGACGCGCTTTTCGCCGTCGGGGGCGGTGTCCTGGCGTTGCTGGCGTTCAACCTGCAGGACGTCGTAGGGCAGGATGACAAAGTCGTGCTCGTACTTATCGTACATATAGTTGCCGCGCACGATCAGGGTGGTGCCGGGCTTGAGGTTCTCCCACTTGGACATATCGGCGTCCTCGTCGCCCAGGACTTTCAGGTTGACGGAGCCGGAGTAGTCGGTGATGGAGGTAAAGTAGATTTTGCGGCGGCTGCCCTTGACCTCGGTGGCGAAGACATCGCCCCAGACTGTGACCTTACCGCCATCGCCCAAATCGTTCAGATGGCGGATGTCGGCAGGCTTGAAGGTCTTGCCGTAGAACAGCTTGACCGGCTTGTTCGTGAGGGCCAGCCCCTCAATCGTAAAGTCGGGCGGCGTCTCCTTGGCCTCGAACTTGACGGCGGGGACTTTCTCCTGCAAGTACTGTTCAAACTCTTCTTCCGTGCGCGCCTTTCCGCTGTCGGCAAGGCGCACGATGGGCAGCGAACCGGTGCGCTCCTGGATGAGTTCGGCCAGCACGCGGGGCAGCTCGACGCTTTCCAGGATCGGGCGGCCCGCATTGACATGGATGGTGATGCCGTCGTCGCCGAAGGTGACAGGCTCGGTCTTATCCAAAAAGCCGTTGACCGGCATCCCCTGCCCCTTCAGTTCCTCGATCATCAGACGCACAGCCTCGGGGGTGATATTCGGGTAAGCAAAGTAGCTGCGGACCTGCAGTTCATACCCGGCGAACACCTCGGCCAGGGACGCACAAAGACGCCCGCACAGCGCCTGGTCCAGGGGTTCAGCACTGCGCAGGCAGATAACGACCTGTCTTTTTGTGCGGTAAAGTTCCACGCGGTCAACAAGCACGCTGCCGAACGCCGCGCAGAACTGCTGGTCCGCCATAAACTGCGGCCAGACCTGAGTGACAAATGGTTTCAAGGAAATTTTACCTCACAAGTGGATAGCATATTATAGGAGGCGGCGTCCCCGACGCCCCGCGGGCGGATATGGAATCCGCCCCTACGGAGTTTTGGCTTCCCCCTCGGGGGAAGCTGTTCGCGAAGCGGACTGATGAGGGGCAACGCTGCCTATATTACCCGTAAATGGGTTGTTGCGGGTACGCCGCCCCTCATCCGGCCTTCGGCCACCTTCCCCCCAAGGGGGAAGGCTTTTGGGAGTGTTTACATCTTATGGATCTCGTCCAGCAGCTGGCCGACAATATCGCCTTTCAGCATACGGATCTTCTCACCGCGGATGAAGAGCAGGGCCTCGTCCTTGCCGCCGGCAATGCCGATATCAGCGTCGGATGCCTCGCCGGGGCCGTTGACAACACAGCCCATGATGGCGATTTTCAGCGGCTTTTTAAAGCCCTCGTCCCGCAGGCGCTGCTCGACCTCGTTGGCAATCTCAATCATCGGGTACTGGGTGCGGCCGCAGGTGGGGCAGCTGATGATCTCGGGCCCTGCCACGGCATAACCCACCGCGCGCAGGATATCATATCCGGCGTAGACCTCGTTCTCGGGTTCGTCGGTCAAACTGACGCGCAGCGTGTCGCCGATGCCCTCCATCAGCAGGCCGCCGATGCCCATGCCGGACTTGATCAGGCCCATGCGGTTGCCGCCTGCCTCGGTCACACCGACGTGCAGGGGGTAATCCGTCTGGCCTGCCAGCAGGCGGTAAGCCGCCATCATGCGGGGCACGTTGCTGGATTTAATCGATATAACGATGTTATCAAAGTCGTATTTCTGCAAAAGGCGCACATGGTACATGGCGCTTTCCACCATAGCTTCCGGCACAGGCGCACCGTATTTCGCCAAGATGTGCTTTTCCAGGCTGCCGCCGTTGACGCCGATGCGGATGGGCACGTTCTTGGCGTTGCAGGCGTCGGCCACAGCCTTGACGCGGTCGTCGCCGCCGATGTTGCCGGGGTTGATGCGGATTTTGTCTGCACCCGCGTCCAGGGCGGCCAGCGCAGCGCGGTAGTCAAAGTGGATATCAGCCACGACCGGGATATCCACCTTCTCTTTGATGGCGGCCACGACGGCGGCGTCCGCCGGGGTGGGCACCGTCACGCGGACGATCTGGCAGCCGGCCTTCGCCACGCGCTGGGCCTGGGCCACGTTGCCTGCAATATCCTTGACGGGCACATTCAGCATAGTCTGCACGGCAATCGGGTTCGTGCCGCCGATTTTGATATTGCCAATCTTGACTTCCTTTTTCAGTTGACGCTGCATCGTTGTTTCTCCTTTATAAGAATCGTGTAAGGTCCTGCAATGTGACCAGAACCATCAGCCACACCAGGGCCACCATGCCCGCTGTGTTGACAAAGCCCTGCACGCTGTCCGGCACAGGATGGCCGGTCAGCCCCTCCCACGCGAGGAAGAGCAGCTTGCAGCCGTCCAGCGCCGGGATGGGCAGCAGGTTGAAAATGCCGACATTGATGGTCAGCAGCGCCATCATGGACAGCACATCCCGCCAGCCATAGCGCACAGCCTGGCTGACCGCCGACACCGTACCGACGGGGCCGGACAGTTCCTCCATGCCTGCCTGGCCGGTGAACAGCTGCCAGAAGCCGCCCAGAATGGCCCCGCTGTAATAGCGGAACATCTCCCCGGTGACGACGGCGACGCTGTGTACGCTGAGTTTCTGCGCTGCCACGCGGAAATCCGTGGCATAGCTGACACTGCCGTCCTCGTTCAGCGTGGGGCCGACTGTGACGGCGGGCAGGGTCACGACCTCGCCGCCGCGCAGGACTTTCATCGTGTGGGTCTTTTCGGTGCCTTCAAAGACATCGGCCAGTGTGTAGATGGTCCAGCAGGGCTTGCCGTCCACCTGTAAAATCGTATCGCCGGTCTGTAAAGTCTCGGCGCTCTTGGCACCGTCGCTGAAATCGGCGATCGTCGTGCTGCCGAGCCTGCCCTGCGAGAGGACGAGCACGAGCAGCACCACAACGCCGAGGACAAAGTTCATCAATGCGCCGCAGAGCGTGACAAAAAAGCGCTGTCCGGCGGTGGCATCCTCAAACTTCTGGCCGCTGACTGCCAGCGGAAAAAGCGCCGTTTTGCGGGGCGGTTTCGGGGGTATCTCCCCTTCCTCGGCCTCATCGTCATCTTCCGGCGGCGGGGTGCTGAACAGGTTATAGCCGCCCAGCGGCAGCAGACGGATGGAATAGGTCGTTCCGTTTTTCGTTTTGGACCACAGGCGCGGGCCAAAGCCGATGGAAAATTCCTCGACATGGATGCCGCAGTGGCGCGCGGCCATAAAGTGGCCGAGTTCGTGCACCAGAACAACGCCGCCGAACACGAGCAGCGATGCCAGCCCGGTCAGCAATGCAGTCATAGGCACCTCACAAGTAAAGTATTGGACATAGAGTCGTAGGGGCCGGGCATGCCCGGCCCGCGCGTGTATGGCAGGCAGGAGTCTGCCGGAAAGCTGAGGGCCGCACATGTGCGGCCCCTACCGGGCAGTTCCAATCAGATATGTGCCTCCACATAGGCTCTCGCCATGCGGTCGCACTCGTGGACGTCGGCGAGGGTGTAGTCACCGCCGAAGGTGTCGCCGTCTACGATGCCCTCGACCAGACGGCCGATATCAAGGAAGCCGATCTCATCCCGCAGGAAATGCGCAACGGCGGCTTCGTTTGCGCCGTTGGCAGCGCAGGGGGCCAAGCCGCCCTTGCGGATGGCCTTCTTGCAGGCTTTCAAGCAGCGGAACGTCTCGTCGTCCGCCGTGCCGATGCTCAGATGTGTCAGCGCGGCAAAGTCCAGTTCGGGCACCGGGCTGGGCAGGCGCTCGGGCCAGGTCAGTGCGTACTGGATGGGAATGCGCATATCCGGCACGCCCAGCTGTGCAATGACCGAGTGGTCGGCAAACTGCACGGCCGAATGGATGATGCTCTCCCGCTGGACGACAATTTGAATTTTATCTTCGGGCAGGCCGAACAGCCAGGCGGCCTCAATCAGCTCCAGGCCCTTGTTCATCAGGGTGGCAGAGTCGATGGTAATTTTTGCCCCCATGTTCCAGTTCGGGTGCTTGAGGGCGTCGGCCTTGGTTTTGCCGCGCAGTTCTTCGGTCGTCATGCCATAGAAGGGGCCGCCGGAGGCCGTCAGCAGAATTTTTTCCAGTGTTTTGGCGCTGTGCTGATCCTGTAAGCACTGGAAAATCGCGCTGTGCTCGCTGTCCACGGGCAGCAGGTGTACGCCGTTTTTCCTGACAGCGTCGGTGACGAGGTGGCCGCCGGTGACAAGGCTCTCCTTGTTCGCCAGCGCCAGGTCGTGGCCGCTCTCGATGGCGGCCAGCGAGGCATCCAGGCCCGCAATGCCGACGACGGCATTCAGCACGGTGCCCGCGCCGTCCATCGTTGCCAGTTCCCGCAGGCCGTCCGCGCCTTTCAGCAGCTTCGGTGCGTTTGCCTGCCCTGCCAGCGCGGCGGACAGCTTTTCAAAGGCTGCCGGGTCGGTGACGGCAACGTACTTCGGGTGGAACTCGGCAATCTGGGCCAGCAGCTTGTCAACGCTGGAATTGGCCGACAGGCCGAACACCTCATAGCCGTGCATACGGCAGACGTCCAAACTCTGGGTGCCGATGGATCCGGTGGAACCCAGCAGGGTGATAACTTTACTCATTTTGTATTCCCTCACAACAGATAGAAGAAATAGCGTACCGCGATGCAGACGAACGGCGCAATGAACATGACGCTGTCAAAGCGGTCCAGAATGCCGCCGTGCCCCGGGAAAATCGTACCGTAGTCCTTGATGCCGACCTGGCGCTTGACCGACGAGGCAAACAAATCGCCCAGGATGCCCAGCACCGACGCCACCGCACCCATGCCCAGCAGGACAAGGTAGTGCCGCGGCAGCACCTGAATGCTGAGGACATTGTACTTGGCGGACAGCAGCGAGTAGACCAGCGTCAGCACACAGCCGGCGGCCATGCTGCCCAGCACGCCGCCCACTGCGCCCTCCACGGTCTTGTGGGGGCTGACGATGGGGGCCAGCTTGTGCTTGCCGAAAGCACGGCCCGCGAAATACGCGGCCGTATCCCCGCCCCAGGCGAAGCACAGGATCAACAGGATAAAGTAGATGGCGTCATAGCGGTACTGGTCAAAAGGCAGCATCCGCTTTAAGTGGATGAGCGAGTAGAAACAGAACGTAATAACGCCCGAAAAGTAGACAAATCCCGTCAGCTTGCCGAAATCCAGCGTTTTGACATGGGCGATCTGACAGACGTTGTAAAACAGCACCGTCAAAAATGCGGCGGGCAGCAGCAGGCTGCGCACCATCTGCGAGGTGCTGAGCATGACCAGCAGGGTCAGCGGCACAGCGGCAGCGTAGAGATACCACTGCTTTTTGCCAAAGCCCATGGCGGAAAAAACCTCATGAATGGCAATCAAGCAGATGGCACTGAGTACCAGATCGAACAAAAACGTGTCAAAAAAGCCCAGAACGACAGCCAGGACACCCAGGCCGACAACGGCGGTGATGATGCGGGTCTTCATAAACGGTGGTTCCCTTTCGCGGAATAGATTTTATTGCAATAACAGCCTATGCGGGCATATCCGCAGATATCCCCGCACAGGCTATCGCTCATGAAGGCATCAGACCTCCATGATCTCCTTGTTCTTGTCGGTGCAAGTATCGTCGATGAGCTTGACGTACTTGTCGGTCAGCTTCTGGGTCTCGTCTTCCAGCTTCTTCTGGTCGTCCTCGGTGATCTCGCCGGCCTTCTTCATAGCCTTGAACTTATCCATGGCGTCACGGCGGATGTTGCGCACGGCGGTCTTGGCTTCCTCGCCCTGCTTCTTGACGTCCTTGGTCAGCTGCTTGCGGCGTTCCTCGGTCGGGGCCGGGAACACCAGGCGGATAACCTGGCCGTCATCGATGGGGTTGATGCCGATATCGCTGGTCTGGATGGCCTTGGAGATAGGCTTGAGCATCGAGCGGTCCCAGGGGGAGATGGTCAGGATGCGGGCCTCGGCCACGGCGACGGCGGCAATCTGCTGAATGGGCGTGGGGCTGCCGTAGTAGTCCACGGTGACTTTGTCCAGAATGGCGGGGTTGGCGCGGCCTGCGCGGATGGAGGCCAGCTCATGGACAAGGTGGTTGACGCTGGCGTTCATTTTTTCTTCAAAGGGTTTCGTCGTGCTGCTCATAGGTGATTCTCCTTATTTTTAAAGTAGTATAGGGGGAAAATATGAAATTTTCAATTTCGGGTCTTACTCTTTGACCAGGGTGCCGACCATCTCGCCCTCGCAGGCTTTGGCAATGTTCTCGGGCTTGCCAAGGTCGAACACGAGGATGGGCAGGCCGTTGTCACGGCAGAGGGTGGCAGCGGTGGAGTCCATGACAGCCAGGCGCTCATCCAACACACGGGTAAAGGTCAGCGTGTCGTAGCGCACGGCGTCGGCATATTTGTGAGGGTCTTTGTCGTAGACGCCGTCCACCATCGTGGCCTTGAACATGGCGTCGGCGCTGATTTCCAGTGCGCGCAGGGCACTGGCGGTATCGGTGGAGAAGATTGGGTTGCCGGTGCCGCCGCCGAAAACGACGATCTTGCCGCTTTCCAGCGCGGCGATGGCCTTGTCGCTGGTGAAGCACTCGGCCACCTGGGGCATGAAGGAGCTGGTCATAACGACAGCGTCCGCACCCTGCTGGTGCAGGGCGTCCTTGACGGCCAGTGCGTTCATAACGGTGGCCAGCATGCCGATCTTGTCGGCGTCCATGCGGTCCATTTTGCCGCTGGAACGGCCGCGCCAGAAATTGCCGCCGCCCACCACAATGGCGATTTGGGTGCCCAAGTCGTGCGCGGCCTTGATGCCCGCGCAGATGGAGGCGATGGTTTCCTCATCAAAGCCGGTTCCCTTGGGGCCGGAGAGTGCCTCGCCGCTGACTTTCAGAAGAATACGTTTATACTGAATTGCCATAAAAAACACCACCTGTAAGTATTTTGGCGGTCTACCCTGCCGTGCAGGCATAGTAAACCATTCTTTTTGTAGTACATTTTACAATAAATCCGGGATAAAGTAAAGCGGTGGAGGAAAAAAAGAGGCCGCCCAAGCTGGACGGCCTGAAACTTTGTTGTGTTGTAGGGGCCAGGCATACCCGGCCCGGGCGCATACGACAGGCACTTTCTACCGGGCGGCTATAATTTTCAGTTCTCTTCGCAGCACCAGCCGCCGGGTCTGCTGCTCGGCTCGGCGCTCCATCGGGGATTCCAGCGTCAGGCCGTCCAGCGGCGGCGCAGCGGGCAGGGTGAAACAGAGTTCCGTGCCAGGCCCCTCCCCCACGGCCAGACCCCAGCCCATGGCCCGGGCATAGGCGGCAATCAGCGGCAGGCCCAGCCCGCCCGCGTGGAGCAGACGGTCGCTCCACTGTCCGTCGGTCAGCAGCGCTTTTGCGTCGGGCGGCAGACCGGGGCCGTTATCGCGGTAGCAGAACTGTCCCGGCGCACAGACCAGCGTGATGGCGGCGGCCCGGTCAACAGCCAGTGTGTTGGAGACAAGGTTCGTCAGCAGACCGTTGAGCAGCGACGCATCCCCCAGCGTGGGAAGCACATCCAGCCCTGCGGCCTGCAATTCTATCGTGAAGGGCAGCGCGTATTGCGCGGCTTCCTCCCGCAAAATTTCGCAGATTTCCCGCAGCTGCCCCAGCAGGTCGATGGGCCGCGGCTCACAGGTGCCATGCAGCAATGCCGCCGTGGCCGCGTCCGATGCCTGGTCGCCCAGGCGGCGCAGGCAGAGCAGCTGCGTCTGCAATTCTTCCAGCAGCGGCGTCAGCTCGGCGCGTTCCGCCGGGGTAGCCGTGTGATCCAGACGGTCCTGCAGGACCTCAAAGGCATTCTCCATGCAGTCGAACGAACGGCGGAACCGCCCGCGCAGCCCGCCCCGCAGCGCCAGCAGTGCCGCGTTTTCCTCCTGATGAACCATGGTGGACACCTTCTTTATTTCATTTCAGTTTCAGGGTTCGGTGCCGAGCCGCACGGCACCGGCCGCAGGGGCGGATCCCCTATCCGCCCGCACCTTATAAGTACTGTTCCGTCTTATCCCGCAAATCTTTCAGCAGCCCTTTGAACAGCTGCCCATTGGAGAGTACACCGTCCGCCGGGCGGCCGCTGCGCAGGCATAACGTCCGGTAAGGTTCTTCGCCCCGCTTTGCCATGGCTGCCGACATACGATTCAGCGCCGAAGTCACGGTGCCGATCTCGATGCCTTCCTCCGCAGCCACGTATTGCTGCAGGCTGCCGATCTGCTGCGGTTTGTCCGCGTACAGGGCGTACAGCAGCATCCGCTCGGCATAGCGGTAGCCGCTCAGCGTTTCGGGCGCGCCGTAGGCATCCAGCACATCGTCGCAGCACTGGCGCAGGTAGTACAGCTGGTGCTCATCCTCGTTCGTGCCCATGCGGTAGACCTCATCAAAGAGATTTTTCATGCCGTAAGGGCGCAGCATGATCTGGTACTGGGAGAACAGCCGCAATGCCTTGCGGGCGGCGGTTTCCTCCGGCACAGGGACCAGCACCAGAACCGCTGGTTCCGGGTCAAGCTGCATCGTGCCGATCTCCTGCAAGACCTCGGTCACGCCGGGCTTGGTCAGCAGCGCGTCCAGCACCAATACGTTGGGGCGCAGCCCGCCGTGCAGCAGTTCCAGCACCTCCTGCCCGGTGGCCGCAATGGCCGCCGCGCGGACTTCATCGCTGTGGGTCTTGGCAAACAGGCTCATCGTATCCCGGTCCAGCCGGGAACTGAAGGCGAACAGCGCCACCACAGCAGAGGTTTTGGGCAGGTTCGGGGTCTTGCGCGTTTTTCCGCCGGCCGTCTGCGGCCGTTCATGCAACAGTACCGCCATCAGCCCACCGCCGATCCGCAGAGGTCGTACAGGACAGCGGGCACCTGCGCGGGTTCCACCGCATTTTCATACAGAAAACGTGTGAGCATCCCGACGCGTTCCTCCCCTGTATCACACACCATGCACTCCACCGCCGGGGCTGTGTCCCGCTGGGCACGGATGCAGTAGGCATCGGCTTCGCGCAGCAGCGTGTAGGTCACTGTCCCGGCATCTTGCAGGTCTGCCAGCGCGGACAGTTCCCGTCGGTAGCTTGCAATCAGTTTGGCTGGCATAAAGGCTCCCCCTCACATACTTTCGCAGCGTAAACTGCGATGGTTTTATTACCCTACTATAATTCAACCGATGTGCGGGATTCAATCCACACTGCATATACGTTTTTATACGGCAAGTGCAAGATTTGTAGTATTATAGCATTTTATATAGAGATGTGCAAGATAAATACGAAAGTGGTGCTATGACAATATAAAATCGTATGTTACAGGATATGTCCGCCTTCGCACAACAAAATTTGTGTTTCGCCCTTGACATTTCCCGCAAAAAGGGGTAAACTAATTTAGTCAAATGACGTGGGCCCGTAGCTCAGTTGGGAGAGCGTTCGGTTCGCATCCGAGAGGTCAAGGGTTCGAATCCCTCCGGGTCCACCATAAATCCTCACCGTGTTGTGGTGGGGATTTTTATTTTTACCATAAGATTGCATAAATTTTTAAAGGCCGCTTTGCACAAGATTTACAAAACCGGCAGTAGGCAAAATGCCTGCTGCCGGTTTTGTGTATTGACTTTTGGGGAATCAATAGTTATAATTAGAACCGTTCTAAATCGAAGCATTGTAAAGGAGGTCCTGCGCTTGGTCCCGATTTTATCCTACGCGCAGCACTACAAAAAGTACTATACTGTGCAGTTTGAGGGCGCGGCGGCCGCGTATGGGCTGAATCAGCTGGAAATTGACATTCTGCTGTTCCTGCACAATAACCCGGAGCTTTGCACGGCCAGTGACATCTGCCGCTACCGCGTGCTGGCAAAGTCCAATGTGTCTGCGGCGGTGGAGCGGCTGCGCAGCCGCGGGGTGCTGACCGTCTCCCCTGCACCGGGCAACCGCCGCCAGCGGCTGCTAGCCTTTACTGCGGACGGTCAGCGCATCGCCGCCGCACTGGCAGAGATACAGCACCGAACGGTCGAACCGCTGTTTGAGGGCTTTACCGCAGAGGAGCAGCAGAGGCTGCAGGAATATCTGTCCCGCATAGACGCAAACATCCAGCGTCAGCTGAAAAAGGAGTAACACTATGACGTATCTTATCGCATTCATCGTCTGCTTTATCGCAGGCATCGGCGCAGGGCTGGGGACTGGCTTTGCCGGTATGAGCGCGGCAGCGGTCATCAGCCCCATGCTCATCACCTTTTTGGGCATGGACCCCTACATGGCTGTTGGCATTGCCTTGGCCAGCGATGTGCTGGCCAGCGCCGTCTCTGCCTATACTTACGGCAAAAACGGGAATCTGGATATCAAAAACGGCGCTGTCATGATGGTCTCGGTGCTTTGCTTCACGCTGGTGGGCAGCTATGTGGCCAGCCTTGTGCCCGGCCGCACGATGGGCGGCTTTTCCACCTTTATGACCCTTCTGCTGGGCGTAAAATTCATTGTGCGGCCGGTCATGACGACGAAAAACGCCATGAACGCTGTCAGTGCCCAAAAGCGGTTCGTGCAGTCGCTGCTCTGCGGCGCGGGCGTGGGCTTTATCTGCGGATTCGTCGGCGCGGGCGGCGGTATGATGATGCTGCTGCTCCTGACGTCGGTGCTGGGCTATGAACTGAAAACCGCCGTCGGTACGAGCGTTTTTATCATGGCATTCACAGCGTTCACCGGCTCGGTCAGCCACTTTGCCATCGGCGGCGCACCCGATCTGTTCTGTCTTGTCTGCTGCGTTCTCAGCACGCTGCTGTGGGCTCGCATCGCCGCAAAATTCGCCAACAAGGCCGAGCCTGCCACCCTGAACCGCGCCACCGGCGTGGTGCTGGTGATTCTGGGCGCAGTGATTATGGCGGTGAAATATCTGTAAGATTGCCTTTGTCCCATAAAGCACAAAAATCCATCTCAAGCTTCTCGCTTGGGATGGATTTTTCTTTCCTGTTATTTTTGTAGCAACAGTACCCGCAGGGTGAACCACTCGTTCTCCCAATGCAGGGTCAAGGTGCCGCCATGGTTTTCGGCGGCGGCGCGCACGCTCTTTAAATCGTACCCACCATGGGCGCTGCGTTTGGGCAGACCGTCGGCGGCCAGCTCTACCGGGCTGGCGCAGTAGTTTTCAAACCGCAGCATCACAAAACCGTTCTGTGCATAAATTGCCACGCGGATGAGCCGTTTTTCCGGGTCAGGCTCGGCGGAAACGCTCTCGGTGGCGTTATCCAGCGCCGTTCCGACGATCGTGCATATTTCCCCTGTCGAGAGGAAATCCAACAGCTTGCCGTCGGCTACGCAGGTCATATTGATGCCGTGTTGCTGGCAGTACAGGCTTTTCGCGGTCAGCAGCGTGTCCAAAACCGGGTTGCCGGTCTTGTTCTCGGCCTCATACTTGCGGATGCCGCTCTCCATCTCGGCCAGAGCCGCGTCCTGTTTGGCCTGATCGCGCTCGGCACGGATGGCCGCAATCTGCATTTTCAGTTCGTGGTAGCGCCGGTTGATAAGGCGGATGTTTTCTTTGCTCTGTTTGTACTGCTCGTACTGGCGGCGCAGGACATTGTCCATGGCGGTCAGCTCGCTGTGCAGGGCGTTCTCCCGCAGCTGCTCATGCTGGACGCTCAAAATCAGCACGCCTGCAAAGTCCACCAGCGTGCGGATGTAGAAAACGCTCATCGTCGCCTCGCCATTGGAGACAAAACTCAGATTGCTGACTGCAAAGACCGTGACCGCCATAACCACCGCCATCAGCATGGCTGCCGTGGTGATGGTCAGCCGGGCCGCCGTAGCTCGGCGCTGTTCAAACAGATACAAAAATCCATATAGTGCCGCATAGACCACCGCCAGCAGCACCAGCGAGAGCGGCTTGCCCGCTCCCTGCTGCGGCCACAAAACGCAATGCAGCTGCCATTCCACGCTGGCGGCCAGCTCGGCCAAAATGAACGCTCGGGCACAGCTGTACCCGGCTTCCAGCAGGTTCATGCCCCGCGTGCCCCACAAGTAGAGATAAATCCACCCGATGGCCGCCGTCATGCAGGGTATCCACCACACCAGCGGCACGTCGCCGGTCAGCTGCAAAAAGACAGCCAGCAGCCCCGCCCAAACGACGGTAATGCCCCAGCAGAGACGTTTGTCCATGCGCGGTGGCATGGCCTGGGCATACAAAACCGCCGCCAGCACCTCTGCCAAGGCCGTGTACAGGCGCGGGATATCCGGCAGTGTCGTCATGCGCCGTTCCCTCCGATGTAATCGGCCAGCGCTTCCAAAAACGCCTTGCGCCGAGGGCGGCTGACCTGCAGCTGGTGCGGGCCGACCTGCACGGTGTTCATCTGCACGCTGGAAACATACGCCAAATTGACCAGATAGCCGCTGTTGCAGCGGGCAAAGCCATGGGGTTCCAGCTTTTCCTCCCAGCCTTTCAGTGCGCCGGGAGCGGAAAAATCACCGTCCTCGGTGTAAAAATGGATGCGGTGGCCCTCGCTCTCGATGTAATAGACCGATGCTTCATCCAGCCGCCGCATACCACCGTCCACCGGCACGGCCAGATACCGCCGCGCCCGCCGGGCCAGCTGGCCTGCGGCCTTTTGCAGCTGCTGCGAGAAGGCAAAATACGGCACCGGCTTCAGCACGTAATCCAGTGCGCCGACGGCGTACCCCTTGATGGCGTACTGGGCCATGTTCGTAATGAAGATGAGCAGCACGTCACTGTCCAATGCGCGGATGCGGCTGGCGGTCTCCATGCCGTCAAGGTGCTGCATCTCCACATCCAAGAAAATAATGTCGTAGACAGGCCGATATCCTTCCAGAATTTCCACACCGTCGGTGAACATCGTCACCTCGATCTGGGCGTCGTACTGGCGCATATAGCGCTGCACATAGCCCATCAGCTGGTCGCGGACAGCGGCCTCATCCTCTACGATGGCGACGCGGATCATTACAGTTCGGTCTCGCAGCGATCCAGCACAGCGGCGATGACCTGATCCATGTCGTAGTATTTGTACTCACCCAAACGGCCGCCGAAGATGACCTTCGGCTCAGCGTCGGCCAGCTTCTTGTACTCGGCATAGAGTGCGCCGTTCTTGGCGTCGTTGACCGGATAGTACGGCTCGTCGCCGGGCTTCCACTCACTGCTGTACTCGCGGCTGATGATGGTCTTGGGCAGGTCGTTTCCGTTCTCGTCCTTGCCGAACTCGAACCACTTGTGCTCGATGATGCGGGTCCACGGTGTCTCGCGGTCAGTGTAGTTGACGGCGGCATTGCCCTGGAAGCTGGGCTTGTCCAGCAGCTCGTTCTCGAAGCGGACCGAGCGGTACTCCAGCGTGCCGAGCTTATAGCCAAAATAGGCGTCGATAGGGCCGGTGTAGACGATTTTGTCCGCCAGTGCATCCAGTTCCGCCTTGTTCTCGATGTAATCGGTGTTCAGGCGAACCTCAATGCCATCGAGCAGGTTGGCAATCATCTTGGTGTAGCCGCCGATGGGAATGCCCTGGTAGAGGGCATTGAAATAGTTGTTGTCGAAAGTCAGGCGCACCGGCAGGCGCTTGATGATGAAGGCCGGCAGATCCTTACAGTCGCGGCCCCATTGCTTCTCGGTGTAGCCCTTGATGAGCTTTTCGTAGATGTCGCGGCCCACCAGGGAGATCGCCTGCTCCTCGAGGTTCTGCGGCTCGTGGGTGATCTCCTTGCGCTGCTCCTCGATTTTTGCAGCGGCCTCCTCTGGGGTCACAACGCCCCACATCTTATTGAAGGTGTACATATTGAAGGGCAGCGAGTACAGCTCGCCCTTGTAATTGGCCACCGGCGAGTTCGTGAAGCGGTTGAACTCAGCGAATTTTGTGATGTAGTTCCATACTTTTTTGTTGTTGGTATGGAAAATATGGGCACCGTACTTGTGGACGTTGATACCCTCGATGTTTTCGGTGTAGATGTTGCCCGCAATGTTCGGGCGCTTGTCCACGACGAGAACGCTCTTGCCATGGGCTTTGGCTTCGTGGGCAAAAATGGCACCGTACAGGCCGGAGCCGACTACGAGATAATCATACATAACTTTTTCTCCCTTAATCGCGGCGGAAAAGGTCGCGGGTGTAAACTTTTTCTTTTACATCGTCCAGGCAGGCGTCATAACGGTTGGCAATGATAGCCTGGGACTGCGCCTTGAAGGCATCCAGGTCGTTGACGACCCGCGAGCCGAAGAAGGTCTCACCGTCTTTCAGCGTCGGCTCATAAATGATGACCGTCGCGCCCTTGGCCTTGATGCGCTTCATGACGCCCTGGATGGAACTCTGGCGGAAGTTGTCGGAGTTCGACTTCATCGTCAAGCGGTACACGCCGATTGTGACAGGCTTTTCCTGCGCTTCGTCGTACTCGTTGTCCTCGCCGTAGCCGTAGTAACCCGCCAGCCGCAGCACGCGGTCGGCAATGAAATCCTTGCGAGTGCGGTTGGATTCCACGATGGCCTCAATCAGGTTTTCCGGCACATCGGCGTAGTTCGCCAGCAGCTGCTTGGTGTCCTTGGGCAGGCAGTAGCCGCCGTAGCCGAAGCTGGGATTGTTGTAGTGGCTGCCGATGCGCGGGTCCAGACAGACGCCGTCGATGATCTGCCGGGTGTCCAGGCCCTTGCTCTCGGCGTAGGTGTCCAGCTCGTTGAAGTAGGCCACGCGCAGCGCCAGATAGGTGTTGGCAAACAGCTTGACGGCCTCGGCCTCGGTAAAGCCCATGAACAGCGTGTCGATGTTTTCCTTGATGGCACCTTCCTGTAAAAGGCCCGCAAAAGTGTGGGCCGCCTCCACAAGGCGCTCGTCGTTCAGGTCGGTGCCCACGATGATGCGCGAGGGGTACAGGTTGTCGTACAGTGCCTTGGACTCCCGCAGAAATTCCGGGCTGAACAGGATGTTGTCCGTGCCGAATTTTTCCCGCACGTTGGCCGTGTATCCCACCGGGATGGTGGATTTGATGACCATGACGGCGTCGGGGTTGTACTGCATAACCAGCTTGATGACGGCCTCCACCGCGGAAGTGTCAAAGTGCTGGGTCTTGCTGTCGTAGTTGGTGGGGGCCGCAATGACGACGAAATCCGCACCGGTGTAGGCTTTCTCGGCGTCCAGCGTGGCGGTCAGGTTCAGCGGTTTCTCGGCGAGATATTTTTCAATGTATTCATCCTGGATCGGCGACTTGCGGCGGTTGATGAGGTCCACCTTTTCCGGGATGATATCCACGGCCCAGACCTCGTGGTGCTGCGAAAGAAGGGTCGCAATGGACAGGCCCACATAGCCGGTTCCCGCGACCGCGATTTTTAAGTTTTTGTTCATGGTATCGTCCCTCACGCTTTGCGCGTATTTATGGCATATCTTTTAAAAGTATACCATACTTTGCGCGGAAAGTCCATGTTCAGCAAACAAAAGTCTTTTCTACCAATTTTTGCGGCGATATTTTGTTACTTTTACGCATTGACGTCGAATGCGGTTGGTTTTTATACTTATTTTGTATGGATGTATACTTTACTAGGAAAGCTGTGATTTCTATGCGTACCTCCCCTGCCCGCCGCCGCGGTTTCACGCTGGTGGAACTGATTGTCGTGCTGACGATCCTTGCCGTGCTGGCCGCCCTGCTGATTCCGGCGCTGACCGGGTACATCGACAAAGCCAACGAGGCCAAGGTTTTGGCCGAAGCCCGCACCGTTCTGACGGCAGCGCAGGCCACTGTGTCTGAGGCGTATGCCAAGGAGCAGCTTGTGTCCAGCGACGGCGTTATTTATGATAAACCGGCTGATAAGGCTGCTAATGATATGGCAAAGCAAATATGGGAGCTTTCCGAGCTTGACCCCAACAACAAGAAAATCACCTGGCGCTTTACAGTGGCAGGTCTCAAAAACCCTATTCTGACGCCAGGCGTGATCGATACGTTTGAATACTGCAACGGTGCCTACCGCATCACCTACCATGCCATTGGTACGGAGGAATACCCCTCCGGCTGGGACAGCGCGGAGAAGGCGACGGCACTGAAGCGGCCCATCCTTGATGATGGCGGCAAACCTCTCTTGGAGTCCAGTGACTACGACCCGGAGCATTGGCATTAGCGCAATGCAGATTTCTTGCGGCGCACCATATCGAAATAAACCCAAGCAACGGTTTACAAGGGGCTACAAGCGGTATAAAGAAACAAGTGGTTTGATAGAGTGGAAAATAGGTCATATTTTCCACTCTATCTTTACATAGTCGCTGGTTGCGCTGATTGATGAAATCAGGCCGTCAGCGGCTTTCCTTTTGTCCTCAAAGCTGATGTTTTCCCAATCGTCCAGATACCCGGACAACAATTCAATCTGCTGGGAGGACAGCGTTTCAACGGACAGGTCTGCAATCGCCTTGGACAGCGTTTTGCGGCGGTTGTCCAAGTCCTCGATTTTCTTGTTAGCGTAGGCAAGCAAGGTGGCGTTGGCCCCGGTCAGCGTATCAAGCAGTTTTTCAATCTCGGCTTCAACCTGTGCGAGCTCCACCTGATAGGCGGTGATCTTCGGGTTGGCCTTTTCTTCGCCGCCCCGGAGTAGCTTGAACTCCCGGAACTTTTCTCCCATAGCGGTGAAAATGAACTGTTCAAACTCATTCTTGCGGAGTGTGCCGCACCCCGGACAGCCCTTGTGGTCGGCCCGTTTGGAACAGCGCAGGTATTCATAGCCGGAGGGATTATGGGTCGTTTTGAGAGCGTACCCGCATTTCCCACATTTGATTTTCCCGGCCAGCCAAGTGTTCCGGGCCTTGCGCCCGTTCTGGAAGGTAATGTTTGTCATCAGTTTCTTGCGGCACCGTAACCAAATGTCGGAGGGTACAAAGCCCTCATGGGGAGCAATCACAAGTATCTGATCTTTCAGGCTCTTGTCCTTGTCCTCCTTCACATCCCGGCCCTGATAGAGATAGCAGCCATTTGTCCCGGCGAAGTCGGCGGCGTCATTAACTACCACCGCACCCTGACTTTTGAAAAACTCGTACATTTCCAAATCGGCCTGTGCATAGACCGGGTTTCGGAGTAGCTGGGACAAGAAGGGGCGTGTCAATGACTTCCCATAAATCTTGATACCCTGTTCCTCAAAATACCGGGTAATGTCTCCAAAGGAGGTTTCCGGCTCGGCGTACATTTCAAACATCAGACGAACATGGTTAGCGGCCACGGGGTCAGCCACCATCATCTTTGTGCGGATACCCTCTACCACCGTAGGCTCCAATTCAAAGCCATAGGGGGCTTGGCCGCTCATGTGAAAGCCTTTCAGGCACCGGGAATAGTAAGCGTCTGTAACACGCTTCTGAATTGTCTCCCGTTCAAGCTGGGCGAACACGATACAGATATTCAGCATGGCCCGACCCATTGGGGTCGAGGTGTCGAACTTCTCCGTGGAGGAAACAAACTCCACATCGTATTCCTGAAACAGCTCCATCATATTTGCGAAGTCCAGAATGGAGCGGCTTATTCTGTCCAGCTTGTAAACGACTACCCGGCGAACCTTGCCCTTGCGGATCTCGCCAAGGAGCTTTTGGAACTCGGGCCTGTCGGTATTCTTTCCCGAATAGCCCTTGTCCTTGAAAACCCGGCAACTGCCTCCCTTCAACTCATACTTGCAGAAATCAATCTGGCTCTCAATGCTGATACTGTCCTTGCGGTCTACCGACTGTCTCGCATAAATTACATCTTCTCTAATATTCATGTTGGGCTCCTTTCCTGTGGGAATGGAGCTACCAACCTACAAGTATATTATACCATTGATAGCCCCGGACAACAATGTTGTGGAGCGTTAGTGTCGTTCGTCCCCGGTCACCCGGTATTTGCTAAATACCTCATACAAACAGCGTTCAATCTCTTTTTTCCGTTTCTCCTTTTCCTTGGGGGAAAGTACCGGCGTAAGACTCTCCAGCACAATGGTTTTCCCCTGAAAAGGGACGGTCTTGGTTTCGCTCTGATAAGTAACGGATTGCACCATAGAAGCCTCCTTTTCAAAGTGGATTGACTGCCAGCATATTTCCCGCATTGTCTCGGTGGGGAAACACAAAAGAACGGCACCAAGAGAACGGTGCCGCCCTTTCGTCTTTCTCCACGCTTCGGGCCAAGTTGGCCCGAGGTCAGGACTGCCAGTTTTCAAAATAATCCGCTGCTTCTTCAACGGCGCAGAAGTCAAAGACCTCGTAGAGCTCGGTAAGCACCTGCCGAATGTCCTTTGACTTGAAGCCGCAGTTTTCCATCGCCTTGATGACATAGCCACGGCAAGCGTTATTGCTCCATTTCTCGTACATGGTCAAAACCTTCTTTCTGATAAAGCTGGGGCGCTGGCTCTGTATGTTCGGCCTGTCGCAAGACAACGGATATTCCAGCCAGCACCCCCGCTGGGTTGTGGGGCAAATCGGAGCGGATAAGCCGCCAGCTTATCCCTTGCGGCCCGTTGCAGATCGTGGCCGTGGGGATGGCTCGTCCCCACCTGCGGCATGGGTAGTGATCGCTCGTTTCCCTTACGGAAAAGTCTTTGCGTACCTGCCGCCCGGCTCCCTGCTGGGTACTCCAAGCTACCCGCTATTCAGTTGTGGGAGGATTGTTTTTCCTCTCATTAACCGTGTCAGTTTGAAAGGAAAAAGGAATAGGCTCACAGAACATTTTTCAAATATTTTTTCATGTTCTCCAAGCCCCGCTGGATGGCGGCGCTGACCGCCCGCTCCGTCACGCCCTCGGCGGCGGCAATCGCCTTGACCGAGTGGCCCAGCAGATAGTGCTCAAAGACCCTCTGGCCCTGTGCGTCTGGCAGACTGTTCAGAGCGTGGCAGAGATATTCAAACCGCTCCATGCGCTCGATCAGCTCTTGCGGAGAGGGGTTAGAGAAGCAGGCGGAATATTCGATACCGTCCTCGGCGTCCAGCGAGAAGTGCGCTTTATTCCGGTAGACACGGCGGCGGCTGGCCTTGATGTACCGCTGGCCCGCCAGCAATTCTTCCGCAACTTCCTCCGTGACTTCGACCATCACATCTTCCATATACCACGGGTAAAAATCCCGCAAATTGATTTCCTTCATTGTGTACCTCCGTTTCGGTGTTGGGGATTGACGAGTGACCGAAGCGGAGGGCGGCGGAGAGCGGCACCGGGGCTGGACTTCGGGCCAAGTTGGCCCGAGGCAAAGCAAAAGAAATGCGCCCGCACAGCAAGACGCTATGCAGACGCATGAAATTACATTATCATAATTGTACTGATATATTGTACCTTCATAGCCAGACTGTCCCGGAGGGGGAGCTACGCTTTTTTTAGCTGGTGAAGGTCATGGGAATTGTGAGAAAGTAAGATGGACACGGCGACACCCTCCTATGGGCCGCCGTAGGGTTACTGAATATCCAAAGAGAAACGGCGGCTCTGAAAATCAAAGCCGCCGTTTCAAATGGGCGTGTCAAATTG
>ERZ1034913.395-NODE-395-length-36752-cov-7.687113_pt1 | contig 36752 bp, 35 predicted proteins | sample MGYA00520697_ERZ1034913 | MGnify/ENA primary metagenome ERZ1034913 (study PRJEB33766, sample SAMN09781786) | gut metagenome | biome: gut microbiome | host: Homo sapiens | place: Madagascar | study: EMG produced TPA metagenomics assembly of the PRJNA485056 data set...
ACGATAGAAGCTGCACAGACTGGTACTGACCTGGCAAGATAGCGCCATGGTGCAAAGCAATCAAAACAGCGATTGGACAAACGAAGAAATTACCGCCGTGGTTTGCTCTTATCTCGACATGTTGTCGTTGGAGCTGGCTGGACAGCGGTACAGCAAGACGGACTTTCGTAACTTGCTGCTTGAACAACTTCAAGGCAAACGCTCGAAAGGCTCCATCGAGTTCAAGCACTGCAACATCAGTGCAGTGATGGCTGTACTTGGATACCCATCGATTCAAGGCTACAAGCCGCGATCTAATTTTCAAAAGAGTTTGGTGGACGAAGTTATCCAACAGGTCAACAGATACTCTTCTTTAGATCAGATTGTTCAATCGGCGGTGACGCAGCCGGCACAGGTGCCATTGCTGCTCAGTTTTGATGATATCTCTCAGGATGTGCCGCAAAAACGTCTCCGTGTCGCTGAACCTTTGGCACAGTATGTGGCCGTACATCCTTCCAAGCGTGACTTCCTTGCGCAAGAAGCACGTAACCAGTCTTTGGGGTTAGCTGGTGAGCGTTTTGTGGTTGCTTATGAGCGTTGGAAGTTGGAGCAGCACGGCTTACATGGATTGGTGAAAAAAGTGGAGCATGTTTCGCAAACGCAAGGTGATGGTTTGGGGTTTGATGTTCGGTCTTTCGATCTAGGTGGCCGTGAGCAACTGATTGAGGTGAAGACCACCAGCTTTGCCAAAGAAACACCATTTTTCTTGACCCACAACGAACTCCAAGTTTCACAAGCAGAGCCCAAAAAGTACCACCTTCGCCGGGTGTATAGCTTTCGTACCCAACCCCGTTTCTTCACATTGCAAGGCGATATCAGCCAGCACTGCTGTTTGGATCCAGTGACTTATCGCGCCAGTTTCTAGCAGGGCTTTTTAGCTGCTACTGATGCCTTATCAAGGGAGGCCCCCATCCCTGCCTTCCCCCAGCGGGGGAAGGTGAAAGATGCCCCTCACCCCAGCTCTCTCCCGCAAGCGGGAGAGGGAGTGACTGAAAAATCCATAGCGGTCAGCGCTTGATGCATGAGCGCTAGAGCCATATTTCATTAAGCATCCATCGGCTGGTGCTCCACCCACTCCCTTCTACCTGCGCCGAGGCGAACACCGCAGGTTGCCCGTAGCGAATGCGCAGGGACGCAGGTAGCAGGGTGCCCTTTGCTTTGCCTACTTTGCTTCGGCCGGCGATCCGGTGGGCAAGCAAAGGAAAGTAGGTCGGCTGTCGGGCCGAGACCCGATTCCCTTGCTGGAAGGAGGCACACCGTTTTTCTGTGGCACATCCATGGATTGCTCCGAAAGCCATCACAAAAACTGATACCCCTATCCCATAACAGACCTGCCTAGTTGTCAGTGCGCTTCCTACAGTCGAACTCCCCTACGAGTGAGATAGCAAGGAGAGTTTCATGGACACCGATGTCTTGGTCATCGGTGGCGGTAATGCTGCCCTGTGCGCTGCCCTGATGGCGCGCGAAGCGGGGGCACGCGTGCTGCTGCTGGAGTCCGCACCGCGCGCATGGCGCGGCGGCAACTCCGCCCACACCCGCAACCTGCGCTGCATGCATGATGCACCGCAGGATGTACTGGTTGATGCCTACCCCGAAGAGGAATACTGGCAAGACCTGCTCAAAGTAACCGGCGGCATCACCAACGAACATCTGGCACGACTGGTGATTCGTGCGTCTTCCACCTGCCGCAACTGGATGCGCAAGCACGGCGTGCACTTTCAGCCGCCACTGTCGGGCGCGCTGCATGTGGCGCGTACCAATGCGTTTTTCATGGGCGGCGGCAAGGCCCTGGTCAATGCCTACTTCCGCAGTGCCGAGGCGCTGGGTGTAGAGGTGCGCTACGAATCGCCCGTGGACCGGCTGGAAATCGTCAACGGTGAATTCAAGGCTGCCTATGTGAAGGGCCAGCGCATTACGGCCAAGAGCTGTGTGCTGGCGGCAGGCGGTTTTGAGTCCAACCGCGAATGGCTGCGCGAGGCCTGGGGCCAGAACGAGCGTGGTGAGTGGCCTGCGGACAACTTCATCATCCGTGGCACGGCCTACAACCAGGGCGTGCTGCTCAAGCACATGCTGAACGAGCACCAGGCCGATGGTCTGGGCGACCCCACACAGGCCCATATGGTGGCCATTGATGCTCGTGCGCCGCTGTATGACGGCGGCATCTGCACGCGCATTGACTGCGTGTCGCTGGGCGTGGTGGTCAACCGCGAGGCCGAGCGTTTCTACGACGAGGGCGAAGACTTCTGGCCCAAGCGCTACGCCATCTGGGGCCGCCTGGTGGCACAGCAGCCGGGGCAGATTGCGTATTCGATCATCGACAGCAAGGCCATTGGCCGCTTTATGCCGCCGGTGTTCCCTGGCGTGAAGGCCGACAGCCTGCCCGAGCTGGCACAAAAGCTGGGGCTGGATGTGGACACCTTCATGCGCACGCTCAACGCCTACAACGGCGCCTGCAAGGTGGGCAAGTTTGACCACACGGCGCTGGACGACTGCCACACCGAAGGCGTGACACCTGCCAAGACGCACTGGGCGCGCCCCATCGACACAGCACCGTTTTACGGCTACGCCCTGCGCCCTGGCGTGACCTTTACCTATCTGGGCCTGAAGGTGGACGACACCGCCGCCGTGCGCTTTAACGACCAGCCCAGCCGCAACCTATTTGTAGCGGGCGAAATGATGGCGGGCAATGTGCTGGGCAAGGGCTATACCGCTGGCGTGGGCATGTCGATTGGTACGGCCTTTGGCCGCATTGCGGGCCGCAACGCTGCACTGGCTGCGGCAGGAAAAGACGCCGAACACGGCGCTGTGAAGGATGAGGTCTAAGCCATGAGCATGCAATCGTTTGAACAGCTGGGCCAACAGGCCCGGGCACTGGCTGGTGGCAGCACTGGCAAGGTGATTCCCATTGTTCCTGCGCAGCAGCTGTCTGCCGCTGAAGGTGAAGTAGCACGCGTGATGCAGATCTGCAATGCCTGCCGCTACTGCGAAGGTTTTTGCGCCGTCTTCCCTGCCATGACGCGCCGTCTGGAGTTTGGCAAGGCAGATGTGAACTACCTGGCCAACCTGTGCCACAACTGCGGGGCCTGCCTGCACGCCTGCCAGTATGCGCCGCCGCATGCGTTTGGCATCAACATCCCCAAGGCCATGGCCCAGGTGCGTGGCCAGACCTATGCCGACTACGCCTGGCCGCCTGCGCTGGGCAAGCTCTACCAGCGCAATGGGCTGACGCTGTCACTGGCACTGGTGGCAGCGCTGACGCTGTTCCTGGTGCTGGCTGCGCTGCGTGAAGGCGGCCTGGAAGCGCTGTGGGGCGCCAAGCTCGGCGGTGACTTCTACAACCTGTTCCCGCACAACCTGCTGGTGGGCATGTTTGCGCCGGTGTTCTTGTTTGTGGTGTTTGCGCTGTTCATGGGCGTGCGCCGTTTCTGGAAAGACGTGAAACCCGCTACCAGCGGTGTGGATGTGAGCGGTGCTGCCGCTACGGAAGCCACGGGCGATGTGCTGCGCCTGAAGTATCTGGATGGCGGCCACGGTGACGGCTGCCACAACGAAGACGATGCCTACACCCTCAAGCGCCGCCGCTATCACCACCTGACCTTCTACGGCTTCATGCTGTGCTTTGCCGCCACGGCTGTGGCCACGGTCTACCACTACGTCTTTGGCTGGGAAGCGCCGTATGACCTGCCCAGCCTGCCCAAGATTCTGGGTGGGGTAGGGGGGCTGAGCCTGATGCTGGGTACTGCGGGCCTGTGGCATCTGAACCGTACACGCCACCCTCTGCATGGCGATGCCAAGCAAAAGCCGATGGACCTGGGCTTTATTGCCCTGCTGTTCCTCGTCGCTGCCAGTGGCCTGGCGCTGTGGCTGGGCCGTGCCACGCCTGCGCTGGCACTGCTGCTGTGTCTGCATCTGGGCGCAGTGATGGCGCTGTTCCTCACCTTGCCCTACGGCAAGTTTGCCCACGGCGTGTTCCGCACGGCAGCGCTGCTGCGCTTCAACACAGAAAAGCGGCAGCCCAACCCTGTGGGCCTGGGCGCTGACTGATCCTCACCTCGCAAGCATCGCAAATATATAAGGAGACCTTCGATGAAAAAACGTACGTTCATGCAGGCTGCCGTTCTGGCGGCTACGTCCCTGGCCTGGGGCAGCCACACCCTGGCACAGGACTTCCCTCCCAAGAAGCCCATCACCATGGTGGTCGGTTTTGCCGCAGGGGGTGCAGCCGATGCGGCCGCACGCATGATTGCCAAAAAGCTGGGGGACAACATTGGCCAGTCGGTCATCGTCGAAAACCGTGGTGGTGCGGGTGGCAATATCGCCCACGGTCAAGTAGCCAATGGCCCGACCGATGGCTCCATGATTCTGTTTGGCTCCATTGGCCCGCTGGCCATTGCGCCGCATCTGATGAAGCTCAACTACGACCCGCTCAAAGATCTGGCGCCTATCTCGGGCGGGGTGAACTTCCCCAACCTGCTGGTGGTGCACAAAGGTGCTGGCATCAACAACCTGGAGGAGTTTGTGGCTCAGGCCAAGAAGGCTCCCGGCAAGCTGGACTTTGCCTCTACCGGAGCGGGCTCGGCATCTCACCTGGCCGGTGAGCTGCTGAACCAGCGTGCAGGCATTGACACCGTGCACGTTCCCTACAAAGGGGGCGGCCCTGCCATGCAGGACCTGCTGGGTGAGCGCATTACCAGCTACTTTGCTGCACCTCCTACGGCCATGCCCCAGGTGGAAGCTGGCAAGCTGATTCCGCTGGCAACCACCGGCCTGACACGCCCCAGCTACATGCCCAATATTCCGACCGTGGCAGAAGCTGGCTACCCCGGCTTTGAGGCGCTGAACTGGTATGCCTTTGTGGCCGCTGCCAAGACACCAGAGCCGATTCTGGAGCGCTGGAACCAGGAGATCGTCAAGGCACTGAACGATCCTGAAGTCTCCAAAATGCTGCTGGATTACGGCCTGACCCCCCAGCCTTCCACCCGCCAGGAGCTGGCCGAGTTCATCCAGAAAGAATATGTGCAATGGGGCGAAGTGGTGAAGCAAGGCAACTTGCAGGGCAACTGATGCCTGCACATGTGGTTGGACGTTTTCCTTCTTTGATGCCACCTTCGGGTGGCTTTTTTCGTCAGAAACCTGTGCACGGCGCTTTTTTGCCAAGCCAGCGACAATACGCAGCCTGCCCTGCCTGATGCGCCGGGCTTTTGTTTTGCGGCGCTGCGCCGCCTTGCTGGCCTGCTTACTTCCCATGACTGCTACCGCCCCACGTGTGCTGTCGCTCATCCCGCCGATGACGCAGCTCAATACGCCTTATCCTTCTGCGCCCTATCTGACGGGCTTTCTGCGCTCACGCGGCGTGGATGCAGTGCAGGAAGACCTGGCGCTGGCGCTGGTGCTCAAGCTGCTGTCCAGAGAGGGGCTGGAGCAGATCATTGAACTGGTGCAGGCGCAGTACGACGAAGACCCGGAACGCCTGTTCAGCCCCGCCGTGCAAAGCTTCATGGCCCAGCGCGACCGCTATCTGGCGACCATCCACCGCGTGATTGCCTTCCTGCAAGGCAAGGACAGCACGCTGAGCCACCGCATCGTCAGCCGCACCTGGCTGCCCGAAGGCCCACGCTTTGATGCGTTGGAGCATTACATCGACGATGGCTCTGGCGACCCCATCGGCTGGGCCTTTGGTGCTCTGGGCCAGCAAGACCGCGCCAAGCACTACGCCACGCTGTATCTGAACGATCTGGCCGATGTGATTCGTGACGCGGCCGACCCGCGCTTTGAGTTTGTGCGCTATGCCGAGTCGCTCTCGGGCAACCAGCCCACGTTTGACCCGCTGGCCGAGGCACTGGCTGCCGAGCCCACGCTGGTGGATGAAGTGCTGATGGAGCTGACGCGCAAGGCCATCTGGCGCCATCGCCCCACTGTGGTGTTGCTCTCGACACCGTTCCCCGGCTCGGTCTATGCGGCCTTCCGCATTGCGCAGATCATCAAGGCCGAGTTTCCGCACATCAAGCTGGTGCTGGGCGGCGGCTTTGTGAACACTGAACTGCGTGGCTTGGCCGAGCCGCGCGTGTTTGACTACTTTGACTTTGTCACGCTCGATGCCGGTGAGCGCCCGCTGCTGGCGCTGCTGGAGCACCTGCGTGGCGATCGTGGCCAGTCGCGTCTGGTGCGCACCTTTATCCGCAATGAAGCAGGCGCGGTGCAGTACATCAACATGATGGAGTCTGACATTGCGTTTGCAGAAGTCGGCACCCCCACCTGGGATGGCCTGCCCATTCACGACTACCTGTCGCTGCTGGACATGCTCAACCCCATGCACCGCATGTGGAGCGATGGCCGCTGGAACAAGCTGACCATTGCCCACGGCTGCTACTGGAAAAAATGCAGCTTCTGCGATGTGAGCCTGGACTACATCAGCCGCTACGAAGGCGCAAGCGCGACGGAGCTGGTCAACCGCATTGAAGCCATCGTGCAGGAAACCGGCCAGACCGGCTTTCACTTTGTGGACGAAGCTGCGCCGCCCAAGGCGCTCAAGGCCTTGTCCAAGGAACTGCTGGAGCGCGAGGTAGAAATCAGCTGGTGGGGCAATATCCGCTTTGAAAAGACGTTTACGCCAGAGCTGGCCCAGCTGATGGCCGACAGCGGCTGCATCGCCGTATCGGGCGGGCTGGAAGTGGCCTCTGACCGCCTGCTCAACCTGATGAAAAAAGGCGTGAGCGTAGAGCAGGTGGCCCGCGTGACCAAGGCGCTGACCGATGCTGGCATTCTGGTGCACGCCTATCTGATGTATGGCTTTCCCACGCAGACCGTGCAGGACACCGTGGACGCGCTGGAGTATGTGCGCCAGCTGTTTGAAAACGGCTGCATCCAGAGCGGCTTTTTCCACCGCTTTGCCTGCACCGTGCACTCACCCGTGGGCCAGCACCCTGCCGAATACGGCGTCATCCTGCCCGAGCTGCCACCCGCCACCTTTGCGCGCAATGACATTCCCTTTATTGACCCCGCAGGCGTCGATCACGACAAGCTGGGCGTGGTGCTCAAGAAAGCCATCTACAACTACATGCACGGCATTGGTGTGGAAGAAGACGTGCGCAACTGGTTTGACTTCAAGGTGCCCAAGCCCACTGTGCCACGCAACAAGATTGCCAAAGCACTGGTGGCCAAGGGCTGGTAATTAACTAAAAAAATAGCTGCCAGCGCTGGTGTAATAAGCACTTGCAAGTGTTTTGTATTGCAAAGTGGCTGATATCAAGCGCTAACCGCTCATAAAAACAAAGCCCGCTGATTGCGGGCTTTGTGCTTTTTGGGGCCTTGCAGGCACAAAAAAAATCCCCGCCGAAGCGGGGATAAGCATGATCTTCTTGGCGAAGAGCAAGCGTCTTTCACTGCCTCAAGCCCGCAGCGGCGGGCTGAGAGACCAGCCAGATGCTGACGGGTCTTAGTGGCTGGTTCAGACCTTGGCGATCTGAACCAGCACTGTGCGGTGAAGCTGCTTACTTCTTGCCCAGGTTGTCAGGCAGAGCGTAGGCAATCACGTAGTCGCCCAGGTCCTTGGACTTGGAAGCGCCACCGGCTGAGATCACCACGTACTGCTTGCCAGTTTCAGGCGACTTGTACACCAGAGGTGCGGCCACGGCGGCTACAGGCAGACGTGCCTTCCACACTTCTTCGCCAGTCTTGGAGTCCAGGGCACGCAGGTAGTTGTCCTGTGTACCGGCAAAGAACACCAGGCCCGAAGCGGTCGATGTGGGGCCACCCAGTGTAGGCATACCGATAGGCATGTGCATGCCAGTCTTCACACCCAGAGGGCCTGTGTCTTCCACGGTACCCATAGGCACTTGCCACACGATCTGGCGAGTGTTCAGGTCGATGGCAGTCATCGAACCGAATGGAGGGTTGTTACAAGGCACACCCAGAGGCGATTGCAGGATGTCGATCTTCACACCACCGTAGATACCGGCGATCTGAGGACGGATGGTGCCCATGAAGCCAGGCACTTCGTCGGTCGTAACCTTGTAGTTCTTGGCTTCTTCCTGAGTCACCAGAGACATACGCAAAGGCATGCGCATATCGTTCACGAACATCAGGCCACGCTTTTCGTCGACGGAGATACCACCCCAGTTCATGCCACCCAGCAGGCTAGGCCATTCGATGTAAGGCTTTTCTCCTGGAGGGGTGTAAGGACCCAGGTACAGGGAATCCTTGAACATGATGCGGCAGTACAGCTGGTCGAATGTGGTCATACCCCACATCTTGGTTTCGTCCAGAGGATCGACACCGATGGTAGGCATACCCACGGAGAAAGGCTGTGTAGGAGACAGCTTCTCGCCCACGGCTGCGGGTTCGGTAGGCACAGGACGCTCTTCCACTTCGGTCACAGGCTCACCAGTGCGGCGGTCCAGCACGAAGATGAAGCCCATCTTGGTGGATTGGATCAGTGCAGGCACCTTCTCGCCCTTGTCGTTCTTCATGTCGAACAACACAGGTTGCGATGGGATGTCAAAGTCCCACACGTCGTGGTGCACGGTCTGGAAGACCCACTTGCGCTTACCAGTGGAAGCATCCACGGCAACGATGGCCGAACCGTACTTTTCCTTGGCTTCGTTACGGTCACCACCCCAGTAGTCAGGAGGGCCGTTACCTGTAGGCAGGTAAACCAGGTTCAGTTCCTTGTCGAAGGTAGGCACTGTCCACACGTTAGGTGTTTCCAGTGTATGGCCGTCTGCCTCAGCTTGGTCTGCAGGCTTTTGATTGCCTTCAGCATCTTCGGTACCAACGTCCCACACCCATGCCAGCTTGCCGTTCAGCACGTCGTAAGAACGCACTGCGCCGGAAGGTTCACCGTGCACAATGTCACGCACCCAGCCGCCAACCACTACCTGGTTGTTCATCACAACAGGAGCAGCTGTGGGGTGGTAACGCTTGCTGACTTCGGTGGGGCCCATGCCCTTCTTCAGGTCCACATAGCCGTGGTCACCAAAGTCATCACACAGTTGGCCGTTCTTGGCATCCACTGCGAACAGACGGGCATCCACTGCGGAGACGATGATACGCTGGCGGCATTGCTGCACGTCGGCATACGCTGCCTTCACTTCAGCGGCCAGTGTGTCATCCTTGTCGATGTCGTAGTAACCCACGCCACGGCAAGTCACGTGCTCTTCACTGTGTGCCTTGGGGTCGAACTTCCACAGTTCCTTACCAGTGTCGGCATCCAGCGCAGCAATCACGTTCTCGGGAGTGCAGGTGAAAATGCGGTTGCCAATCTGAGTAGGCGTGTTCTCATCCACACCGATGGCAGGGCCGGTGATACGGCGGCCAGTGCGGTAAGTCCAGGCCACTTCCAGCTTGTCCACGTTCTCGGGCGTGATGTCCGAGTAAGGAGCAAAACGGGTACCAGTGCCGCTGCGGCCAAAGAATTCCCAGTCAGCAGGTGCTGCTTCTTCGGCTTGGTTGTTGTGCTCGGAAGCATCAGACAGCGCTTCAGGCTTGAGCACGGTGCCATGGGGGAAGAAGGCTGCAACCAGTGTAGCCAGCAGTGCTGCAAAGAAAGCCCAGCCAAAGCCATTGGCTACGCGGCGGCCGCTTTGTGTCACGCCAGGTGCTGTCGCACCAACCCACAGGCTGCACATCATGATCAGTGCAGGAATCACCAGGCGGGGCAGCAGTTCCCAGTAGCGCAGGCCACCGACTTCACACAGGGCCCAGATGCAGGTCAGCACAAAGATCACTGTCGAAGCAATGATGGCAATGCGCTTGCGCCACTGCAGCAGGCCTGCCAGCACAACGTAAGCCAGACCCGCGATCAGGTAATAGGTCGAACCACCGAGCGACACGAGCTTGATACCACCGTAGATCATGCCCAGTGCCACAAGTAGCACTACCAGCGAAAAGATTACCCTCGCTGCGCTTCCGATGGAGAGACTGCCCTTTTGAGAGCGATCATCATCAGTCATTTTTAAATATCCATTGGTTAAGTTGTCCATGCTTGTTATTTACTGTTTCGATATAAGCAAAGCGTTTTCTGGATACTTTTCCTCATATCTGTTCATAAATAAACAGGCATGGCATAGCAATGCGCCCACTGAAAAACATCGAGTGGGTACATCGAAAAAAATTCTATGCCTCTGATTTTTGGTGTATAGGGTTTACCCTATATTACCCATTGCGTAATCATGGGATTCTGTGGGAAAGCTTGCGCTAACTTCTTTTGAATTCTTTAGTTTTCAAATTTTCAGAAATTACTGAAATTTGGAAATTAACAAAACCATGTCTTTAATTTTCTATTTTAGATAGCGCTAACAAATTGCTGGGTATAAAGGCATTTGAAGATTATTTTTAAGCAGGTATTGATTAAAAAAACATCTTCATTTCAAACTATTTAAAAAGTTTGCTGGCATGAAAAATCATGCATAAAAGATTGATTTTTCAAATTTTTATGCGTGAAAGCATCCACGCCACCCTGTTCCTCAAACGCGGTCAATGTGCTGCCGCCTTGTGCCTTTCCGGGCTCTTGGTGGCGATGCAGATGGTGAGGGCACACCTTGTGCAGCCAGCAGGGCTGCGGCTGCAGCTCTTGAAATGCCGCGGCTCTGTTGTAAAAGCTGCTAGCACAAATTTATGAATCTTGCAAAGCGCTATTTCCCAGCTCATTTTTCCAGAGCATTTAGCGCCTTGCTTTCTGGGTTCAACACAGAAACTTCCTCAAAGTTCCCGTATTTCAAGCGTTGGCTACTATCAAAAGATGAGCTTGGTGTGTAAAAAACCGTCGCATACAGAGGGTGTCGAGATGGGTATGTGCTCGTGAAGCCCTGTGCGGAATGGCTCATCCAGACGCCAAGAACTGGTGGCGGGTCAGCACACGGCTTGCCTTTGGGGTGCTCTTTGGCAGGGCGTTCCTTGCCATGCGTCACGCAACACCCGTCCCTATCTCCATAGACTGGGCTGCTGCACAGACATACCAAGACAATGCGCCCCCAGGCAATCTTGGTCGCGCCCTATGGCTCCATCAATTCCCAAGGCAGACATCAGCAGGCACGGCATTTCGTCAAGCGCAAGCATGCAGACCGGCGAGCTGGCTCCGTTGCCGGGTTAAGCACTTGAGAGTGCTATTGCCCAGAGAGTGGGGGGGGGCTGCTGCAGGCAGCTGCTGATGCGGGCCGTGCATGTGAGCAAGCATGCTATTGATTTCAAGCATGAAAAATCTGTAAATATGAAAAATCAAGCTCGATTTATTCTTTTTTATTTTCATGTGTGCATGAATATTTACTAAACAAGGGTTTACACAGCGGGAATTTGCAATAAATATTCACCTGTTCGCACCTACAGTGATTGCTGCCAGATCACTGATGGCGACAAGCAATGGCTGGCCTGTCTGCACCCTCAAGGGCTGGCGTCACTCAGGGTGCAAGCACAGCGCTGTTGCACCTATGCTGAGATACGGCGCATTCCATCGCACGGCGCCATCCACACCGAGGAGTTTGGACGTATGAAGCTGGATCAAAACCTGCGCGCAAAGCTGCTGCCCGACCTGCCGGACTGGACGTTCAAGGACGAGCGCGGCGGCCTGATTACCCGCGACTTTGTGTTTCATGACTTTGCCCAGGCCTTCGCTTTCATGGCCCAGGTTGCCCTGTATGCGGAAAAGCACAACCACCATCCGGAGTGGTTCAACGTCTACAACCGGGTGTCGGTCACGCTGACTACGCATGACGTAGAGGGGCTGTCCATTCAGGACATCCAGATGGCGCAGCAGATGGACCGCATCGCGCAGGCCCTGCAGCAGCAGACGCTGTGACATGGAGGAGGCCCTATGCTGCAGCAACATCAAGCAAGCACCAAGCACGGCCTGGCCGCAGGCGCAGGTCACCAGCCTGAGCGCCCCGACTGGACCACGGACCAGAACTGGAGTGCCTACACCGCGCAGGAGCATGGCATCTGGAAGACCTTGTTCGAGCGGCAAAGCAGGCTGCTGCCCGGCCGGGCGTGTGACGAATTCATGCGTGGCCTGCAGGACTTGCCCATTGGCCCGGAGCAGATTCCGAACTTTGAGGCACTGTCTGAAAAGCTCATGCAGCGCACGGGCTGGCAGGTCGTGGCCGTGCCCGGTCTGGTGCCAGACGATGTGTTTTTTGATCACCTGGCCAACCGCCGCTTTCCGGCAGGCCATTTCATCCGCAAACCGCATGAGCTGGACTATCTGGAAGAGCCCGACGTCTTTCATGACGTATTCGGCCATGTGCCCATGCTCATGAACCCGGTCATGGCGGACTACCTGCAGGCATACGGTCAGGGCGGCCTGCGCGCCAAGGCGCTGGGCGCGCTCGATAACCTGGCCCGGGTCTACTGGTACACCGTAGAGTTTGGCCTGGTGCAGCAGGCAGACGGGCTGCGCATCTATGGCGCAGGCATTGCTTCTTCGCCTGCAGAAACTGTTTTTTCAGTGGAAGACACTTCCCCCAACCGCATTCAGTTTGAACTGGAGCGCGTGATGCGCACCCACTACCGCATCGACGACTTTCAGGAAACCTACTTCGTGCTGCAGCACTTTGACGATTTGCTCAATCTTGCGAACATCGACTTTGCGCCGGTGTATGCGCGCGTAGCCCATGCACCCTGCTACGAGCCGGGCGATGTGCTGCCATCTGACAAGCTGCTGCACCGCGGCACAGGGCGCTATCACCAGCACGCCACTCACAAGGGAAAGCAATGACTACCAAGACCGTTTTGATTACAGGTGCTGCCGGCCAGCTCGGGCAGGCAGTCGCAGCACGCTTTCGGCAGGATGGCCAGCGTCTGGTGCTCGCTGACCGCAACGCGCAGGCACTCAAGGACATCTTTGGCGAGCGCGACAATGAAATACTGCTGCCTGTAGACCTGCTCAAGCGCGAACAGGTGGCCAGCGAAATCGCCTGGGCACAGTCACGCTTTGGCAGCATCGATGTGTGCTGCCATATCGCCGGCGGCTTTCGCATGGGCGAGGCGGTGCACACCACGTCTGACGCCACCTGGCATTTTCTGATGGACCTTAACGCCAAAGCCCTGCTGCACGTGGCAGCCGCCGTCATCCCCGGCATGTGCCAGCAACAGCGCGGCAGCTTTGTCACCGTGGGTGCAGGGGCGGCCCTGAAGGGCGGTGCCCACATGGGCGCCTACAGCGCCTCCAAGAGCGCCCTGATCCGGCTGACCGAAGCCATGTCCGCCGAACTCAAGCACCAGGGCATCAACGTGAACTGCGTGCTGCCCTCCATCATCGACACCCCCGACAACCGCGCCGCCATGCCCGATGCCGACCCCGCGCAGTGGGTCAAGCCCCAGGCGCTGGCCGAGGTGATCGCCTTCCTCACTTCGGACGGCGCAAGCGCCGTCCACGGCGCGGCGATTCCGGTGTGTGGGTTGGTGTGAGGGGAGATGCCCACTTTCCTCTGTTGGGTAAGGTGGGGGCACAGGCTTCCTGTGCAGGAGTCATGGTCGCAAAGTCTGCAGACGTTGGACTCGGTGTTTGGCAATCAGGCACTGCAAACTGCCGATGGCTGGAGATTGGATTGGGTAGGGCAGATTACTGTCGCTCGCACATTCCAAGTGCAGCCACAAGCTTGTCTCTGAGTGCAGGCATGTCCTTCTGGATGACGGCCAAGACAATCTCATATTGGATTCCGTCATAGCCATGGCTGATTTTTGAGCGCATACTCCACCAGCCAGAAGCATTCAGCGCATGCTGTTCCACCAACTCTGGGTTGGCTGTCTGTGCATTGTGAAGGCATTGCCCAACGACTTCTATGCAGCGAACCAATGCGTCGCGCAGCATGTTGACTTCGATGGCGTCATCGTCTTCATCGCAAAGCCTGTCTTGCATCTCTGGTGATGCGCTGCTCAGGTATTGGCTGGCCATATCGATGCGCTTGATGGCATCTTGCAGATAGTCAGACAGTCTCTCTGGCTTGACAGGATCCTTGCTCACAGTGCCACTGCCTTTTGCACCACGGAATCGCGCCATTTCTTGGGGAGGCTGCGAGGGGTGTTTACATCGAATTGAACGCCAATTTCCTGGCTGAGCTCTCTCTGCATATTGACCAAATCCAGCAAGCTGCCGCCAGGCATCATGTCGATCAAGAGATCCACATCACTGGCTTCACCTTGCGTGCCTGATGCAACTGATCCGAACACGCGCGGATTGGCACCCTTGTGGCGCGCCACGATTGCGCGTATACGCTCTCTTTGGCTGAGTAGTTGGCGGTAAGTTGTCATGCTCAACCTCCTTGTGACCATTCTTGCAGTCTATGGATTCTCGGGCAATAGGACGTGGTTCATCAAACCAGCAGTCTTTGTACGGCGGAATTGCCGATGAAACGTTGGCTGAAATAAAAAAATCAATCACTTGGCTTTTGTATTTGGCGGAGGCTGTGGCAGTCGAACTGATGTTTCATTTTGCATCATAAAATATCAAAATTCAAAGTTTTTTCAATAAAAAACAATGATTTATGATTTTGTTTGTCTCAAGCTGGCTCATTGTGCATCGCACAATATTTTGTTTTTTCCGTATACGATTCCGTATAACGATAGCAAAATGGGCCTCCAGTTTCCGTCGAACTTAAACGTATGGTGAAAGCAAATAAATTGACGCAATTGCAAGCCAGCCGAATCAAGGTTGCTGGCATGCATGGTGATGGTGCAGGGTTGTGGCTGAAGGTCACCGAAGGGGGCTCAAAATCCTGGATCCTGCGCTACACGATGGCCGGGCGCGAGCGTTGGACGGGGCTCGGGCCGTACCCCGATGTTTCGCTGGCCGAAGCACGCGACAAAGCCATGGCATGGCGCAAGCAAGTACGCGAAGGCATTGATCCGATGAAGGTCAAGCAGGAAGCTTTGGCAACGACGCGCGCAGAGCAGGCTAAAGCGGTGACATTTGCTTGGTGTGCCGCGCAGTACATTGAATCGCATCGTGCGGGATGGAAAAATGCCAAGCACGCAGAGCAGTGGGTCAGCACGCTGGCCATGTACGCTGAACCTGTGATGGGCAAGATGGATGTGGCTCTGGTGGAGACCGAGCATGTAGTGCGTGTGCTTGAACCTATTTGGAACAGTAAGCCTGAAACGGCTTCTCGTTTGCGTGGGCGCATTGAATCCATTCTTGGCTGGGCTAGTGCCCGCCGCCTGCGCAGCGGCGACAACCCTGCGCGTTGGAAAGGGCATATTGATTCATTTTTTCCTGCCCGCACCAAAGTCTCTCGGACGCGCCACTTCGCGGCACTTCCGTGGAAGGACATGCAGCCGTTCATGACTTCGCTGGAGGCGCAGGCCGGGGTGGGAGCGTTGGCGTTGCGCTTCACCATCCTCACTGCTGCTCGCTCCGGTGAGGTGCGCGGCATGGTGTGGGACGAAGTGGACTTGTCAGCCCGTCTGTGGGTTGTCCCCGCTGAACGCATGAAGGCTGGGCGCGAACACCGGATTCCCTTGTCAGATGCTGCCGTGGCCTTGCTACGTCAGCAGGAGCAAGCGCTCCTGGCTGGCACGAACGTCGTTTTCCCCAGCGTGCGGGACCATAAGCCTCTTTCGGATATGACGCTCACGGCGGTGCTTCGCCGGATGCAGCGCAATGATTTGACGGTGCACGGCTTTCGCTCGACCTTCCGCGACTGGGCTGCCGAAGCGACGGACTACCCGCAGGAAATGGCTGAAATGGCGCTGGCACACGTGGTCAGCAATAAGGTGGAAGCCGCTTACCGGCGAGGTGACATGCTGGAGAAGCGCCGTGAGATGATGCAGAAGTGGGCCGAGTTCATTCTTTGACTCGTGTGCATTCCCCGGAAGAACTGCTGCCGAATGGGGTAGTCACTTCCGTGCACCATTCTTTAGCGCTAAGGTTTGGTAGTGCTCGCCAGCCTTTTCGTCCCTGTGGCGCATTGCGCATAATTGAGTAGAGCAAGGAGCTTCTCATGCGACCATCACAGGCACTTGAAACTAGGCGTAGCGATGTACGCGCAGCAGTGGGCCGTTATCGCACTGAAAACCTGCGTGTATTTGGCTCCGTCGTGCATGGAACCGATCAAGAAGGCAGTGACTTGGATTTGCTCGTTGATGCTCTTCCTGGTGCCACGCTCTTTGATCTGGGTGGATTGCAGGATGAACTGGAGAGCATCCTTTGTATTCAGGTCGATTTGCTGACCCCCTACGATTTACCCGCCAAATTCCGCGATCAAGTCCTTTTGGAGGCCCGGCCTGTATGAATATGAACAGGTTGCCTGACTACCTTGCCCATATGCAGCAGGCGGCTGCAGACGCATGTGGCTTTGTAAGCTTGGCTTGCGATTCGTCGAACGGTCGTGTTAGCTGGCCTTAGGGGCACCCCAGGGCCGTAATCGTCGCGGCGAGCCACTTGTGCTGCCGGTTGTTGATGTCCTCTGATTTGCTCAAGCAGCGCAGGATGCCGCAGAAAATGGCGTCAGGAAGGGCGAGCGCATGAGGTGTTATACGGCCGTTGCCGACGAGCTTCTTAAACTTGAAGTCGTCTTCGTCCTTCACGCTGCTGAAGTCCACCCACGTAGGCTTCATCAAGCCGCCGCCCGGCACTCCGACATAGTAACCAGCCCGAGGTGGCCCTGGATCACAGGCTGGTTCTTCACGTAGCCCGTTGGCTTTGGAAGTCAGTACGGCCGACAGAGCATCGTCTCCACTCGGACTGGTTGCCAAGATCAGCACATACTTGCGCATGTACTCGCCTGTTTCCTCGTTGAGGTAGTACCGCGAGTCACACCACAAGGTGTTAGCCTTGAAGAACGCCATTCAGGATCAGTCAGTTCGCCGAGGAATGCTCTGCAGCCAGCGACGCCTCATGCATCGCCTGTTCCTTCGCGATCTCAAGAAGGATGGGCTTCTCTGGCGCATCGTCGGCGATGCCCAGCGCATAGGGGATTGGCTGGTGCGCGCCCTTGCCCTCTTGCCAGACCTTGTCCCAAGCACCGTTCTGTGCATGGGTGACATCGATCATCGCCGCAGACAGCGTATCACGGTACTGATTCACCAGCTCGGTCATGATGCGCAGTTGACGCGGCGTGAATTCGCTGTCGTCGAACTCTGCCCCGTCGTTCGCCTTCACGCTATACCGTATGAAGTCCACCACCTGCTCGGGCACGATGTGAACAACCTGAGCTAGATCCGGTTCCAGCTGTTCCCATTCCTCCATCAAGTCCACCGGGACTGGCCCGAACTTCCAAGCCTGATAGTCGTAGCCGGTCACGCTCTTTCCAGTCTGCCGGAAGTGCTCAAAGTCGAGCAGGTAGAGCAGCTTGAAGAGCTTGATCTTGCCGCAGTAGCGCGCGTTCTGCGCAAAGAACAGAACTGCGTTGATCAGTCGTTGCCGGTGGGTCATGCGGAGGAGGAAAGGAAGACCATTACAGTGAGTTTATACGGATTCGTATTATGACATTCACTATGAATAAGCATCGAACAAGCCTCCTGTGGCAATTGCTGCGCCATGGGTACTGCAAGGTGGTCTGACGTGTGTCGAGCCACCACAGCCTCGATCTTCTCTGGCTTCGACTTCCGTACGATGCACCATTGAAATCAATGAGTTAGTTGTGAAAAGGCTGCGGCGGACGTGTCAGCGCTAGACTTGTGTGCAATCGGACGCCTCCTACCATCACCACTAGCCTCTGAGAATGACGCAAAAATCTGAAAAAATCGAACCTTCTGCAAAAAATAAGCCCACTAAGCCGGTAAGAAAGAGGAAGCAAGCGAAGCTTCGAGCATGGGAAAAAGATTATCAAGATTACAAGCTTTGGGACAGTCAGCGCTGGGCATGGGAATTTTTGAGAAGAAATGCTGACTTCATTGCTGATTGCCAAGCAATAAAGGCTCGAAACTCTTCAAAACAAGAGCAAGCAATCGCTGATAAATATGGGCTAAGTTTTTATAAGAACTATTCTGAAATAGATGGGCCATTTCCTGAATTTATCAACAAAGTAATAAATTCATGGAGAAATGACGAAGGCAAAGAAGGAAAAGTCGAGATTAACCTTAAGCGTGGGCAGATGTTGATTTTATTCAACGTTGATCAAAAATTAGAAACCAGCTTTGAGCTTCGTGCACAAATCAAATCTGCAACAGAAGCCTTGGAAAACTATAGAGACGACCTGGTTGAGTCTTTAGCAAAAGACCCAAGCGTTAATGAGCAGCCACCCAAGCGACGCAGTAGCTCACCCATGCACTACTTGAGGCACCTTAAGGTTATTGACTCAAGAAACGAAGATGTACCCGTACCTTGGGCCGATATCGCCAAGCTTGTGTTTAATGAAAAAATCAAGGTTGATGAAAAAATTAAAGGCCGAGAACTGACAAATATTGAAATCACGCAAAAGTACTACAAAACTTTGGTTGCTTCCTTGGAAAAGCCAAAAGACTACCGAAGTATTGCGATTAATACCCTGAAAGTTGGGTTGGGTAGAAGACTTTTGGAAAATAAGATTCATAAAAAGAAGCTTAATGCGAAGCTAGAGCGATTAAAGACTTTGAAGGCTGCCAAAGCTGCTTCTATAAATGATGAAGCAGCTCAAGCAACAAAGCCTAATCAAAATTAATTTAGTGTGTAGTGTCCAAACTTTAAACCCTCAAGGTAGCGCTTTACTGGCATTGTAGCAAGTGACAGCGCTTCTGAGGGAACACGAACATCAACACCAGCTTTCTCGCGAATCGTCTTAATATGTGTCTTGAGTTGTCGAGTATTTGTAATTACTGTTGACACATCTACCCCAGCGGCATGTAAAGCAATAATGCTATTCTGAAGATTGGATAAGTCTGGTACAGGTTCACCCTGCAACAAAGATTTGTCCAAGAGATTTAATGCAAGAATATCGTCCTTGAATACCCTTCTTGCTTTCTGTTTGTCCCAATCTTTAACCTGTGACATTTTTATTCTTCGCAAGAATCGACTACGCAATGTGATTTCGATGCGCACCAAGTTTTTGGCATAATTTTCGATAGCTTCTCTGTCTGGTAAATTCTGAGGTAAAGGTCGAAAGGCAATTTCCTCACCCTTCCCGTAAATTTTGATGGGTCTCATATCACTGTGTTGATTGACGTATAAAGTTTCATCAGCATAAGTAGCAAATGATCTCTGCGTGAAAGCCAGTTGCATTTTTAAAGCGAACTGAAAACTCCGGACAGTAAACTTGCTAGGAAGCCGAAAGTGAGCGGTAAGGTCAGCGCGAAACAGCCGAACATCACCAGCTTTTATGGCTTGCTTTTCTTTTACTGTTGGCTCAATTTTTAAATATTGACACACCTGCTTGGATATATCTGGAACAATCCGGCTCAAATCTTCTGAGCCAAATACATTGTGACCTAACAAGAATTTTGCAGCACTACATTCAATCTGTAGTACTTGTCCTTTCTTTTTTGACCATACAGTAGCTTTCATTCCGTACAAACCTGGCACTTTAAATTTGCGGGAAGACTCAGCAAGGGCATTGGTTAGTCGATTACTCACACCTTGGGCTTGTAGCTGTTTGTGTTTATTAATCAAAGAACCATGCTCAACCTTGATGGCAAACTTTATGGTATCAATCAGGGAATTTCTCATTTATAAAACCTTTTTAGTAAGCAGCGACCATCCTTTTGGATAATTGCTGAATGCACTGTTGTTACTTTATTTTTTACAGTTATTGGTAAGCTTTTGGGTTTTAAGTAAAATCTACTCTAATATGTCTTTTATATTGGCTTTTAATTTATTTGCTAGTAATGCAAGTGTTGGTCTGTCGAGAAATAACTATTAATTGAGCTGTCTACATAAAACAGTATTAATGCTTGGTATTACATTTGAATTCGTTATGTGACGTGCAGCATGCACCACAAGCGCATGTCACAATAAAAAGTTGTGACATGGCTTGCTGCATAGCTTCGCAGGTAGGTCACTCGTTCATGATGTTCGCTGAAATTGCCACGAAGCTCACACGATGTTTATCAGAAAGACGTTTCTGGTACTGGTGCCCACGACCTATTGAGACCTTAAGGAATCCCGCTTCTTTAAGGTGCTGATAGGTTTTTCGACTCAATCGATCGCCCATGATTTCCTGAAATGCTTCAGGTTTGATTAGGTAATATCGACCATCTTTTTCTTCTACATCAAAACCAATAATTGCAGAATTTCTTAACTGGAGGCTAAGCTTGATTCCAAGCTGAGTCTTCTTTATTTTTCTTAGATTTCGATTGAGTGCATGACGTACTGCTGTTATTGTTGATTTAATTTCAATAGTTAGCTCTATACTGCTGGAATACTTGCGGGATAGGTGCTCTCCAAAAAGTTTGCCAATCCCTGAATTAATATTCATGTTTCTAATAAGTAAATGATTTTCCTTCACCGCGATATGGCCTATAAATGCGCAAAAGACAAGACTGTTAAATAAGCGCTGATCCTGGCCATCCCATTTAACATCGATTTCTATATGCTTGGAAATATGACGAGCGATAATTGATTTTCGATCTTCCCATTTCTGTTGATAGAGAGGTAAATTTTCACAAATAGACTTAGTTACGAGTTCACCTAGAATTCCAGGATGTTCAGCACCTACTTTGTCAAAATAAGCAGCTAAGCTTGCACCATCATTAAATCCACAGAGTTCGTCGAACATGCCAAACTCGCCGCTAAAAATCTCAAACACACGAGAAACAACACCGGGCTGCATTGGAAGCTTAGCCTCTTTTGCTGATGCCGCTATATTTTGTTCTGCCGAAACAATCAACGTTGCTGTGACAGGCTTTGTGGGTTCCTTGCCATACTGTGATTTTTTGCTGCGCACACGATGCGCAGAATTACCTGCATCCATAAATGCCGAAAGCATTGCCTGCGCAACTGTTTTTCCATGACCATCTTCAATAAATACTGGCTGCGTGCCTTGATGTGCAAGTTCATCATGCAAACCAATCGTAGTAAAGTTTCCCGAAATAATTTTTTTCGTACCCTTGACCAGTTGTGATGCAAGGCGTTGAGAAACAGATTTACCTGTTGAAGTCTTTCCAACTAACATGAGTGCCAAAGTTGGAACACCAAATATCGTCCACCAATAAGATGTTAATGCAAAGAGAATTGCCAAAAGCAATCGAGGTTGATCAGCAAGCTTCTCGCTCAATTCCATGATGAAACTGTGATGGCATTTGCCACAATGATGGTGTAATTTTCTTCACCAATAAGGCATTGATGAGTTCCAGGTATTTCAAGAAAAACTATTACTTTCCCCTTCTTTAAATCTAACTGATCAACAATATCTTTTTGTATTGCCAAAAGATTTTGTTTAATGGGGGTGTTGATGCCATTGTTAACCAGAATTTTTGCCAAATCACGGCTGCTTCCAGTTATTAAATTTACTGGGTCAAAAGTAAATGCTTCATATTCATTGGCACCATACGGTTTTGCTACGACAAGGAGATTACCAAATCCATCATGAGTTGTGCCAAGCACCTCTACACCGCTCACTGGGGGTGAAATATTTTCTTCAATGGAATTGGCAGATATTTGAATAGAAGCATTCATATTTAATCCTTTTGACCACACCGGCGGCTCACTAGGAGTGATAGCTCTACCATTGTGGGATTTAAATGCAGGCTATTTCGCAGTTATTCGCTATTGATATTTTTCTGCGATGCCTATGTGAAGAGAAGTGAGGGATGGTTAGCGCAAAGATGAAGCGTTGAGGGCTCCACGCAGATCACCCACGTTCCAAGCGCTGACACGAGATCCAAAGTGCTTGGGTGCGGGGATCTTTTGCTCCTTCACCCAACGCCATGCCGTGGCGCGAGAAATGCCAAACAGTGCGAGTACGGCTGGTAAACGCACATGTGCACAGTCAGGCAATGTATCGAATTGAGCGAGCGAGGGATCTGCTTTCTTCGTGTGTGCCACTGCATTAGGAGACACAGCGTGGGTTTCAGTAGATTGAATAAGCATCATCTTTTGCATACAAGCCTTAGGTTTTTGTTTAGTTGAAAGTGCTCCCGGGACAAATGAATTGGACACCAAAAATGCCTCAATAAGTTGGTGTTCTAAGAGGTCAAATAAAGTGACTTAAATAACCAATTGGTATTTAATTTTCTATTAAAAAACCAACTAAATATTTCGCAAAAAATTGCATGTATACGCAGAGGTGTCAGACATTTATGCCACTGAGCATTGGTTCCCAGTGAGGTGTGGTGGGGCATACACAAGCCCACGAGCGCAAGCGCAGCGCATCAAACAGCTAGCTGTACAACATGAATGCCATCGAGGTGTGCTTTCCAACTGTCCTGCGCATGGATAGCGAATGAAGCCCGGGTGGCGATCCAGTGCGTGGGCTGCTAGCGGCCATGGCGGCGATGTGAGAAGCCGTAGCCTTCAAGTCAGCGTGCGAGTTCTGTGCCTGGCTTGGCCTAGTGCTCGGTATCCCCGCATAGGCGGCAAGGTGAACCTGCTGGGTATCTCAAAGCGAGTAGGCGCCAACACGCGCACCTTGTTGATTGCGACACTTTATTTGACGCAATTTTCATATCGCGTCAATATTCGCGTCATGAATAGCGTCAAACCACAGCAAGAGCTCGACTTGTTGGTCAATGTCATTGAGCGTCACTCAGAAGGGGTGAGCGCAGAAGAGGTGCTGCATGAGTCTGGGCTGGCCTTGCAACGCCGTAGCCTTCAGCGCCGATTGGCCTTATTGGTTGAACAAGGGCGCATTCGCGTGCAAGGGCAAGCGCGGGCCGTACGCTACTTTCCTGTTCTGAAAGATGAAAGCCCAGGTAGCGTAGCTTCTTCAGGCACAGAGGCTGAGATTGAGCCATATGTTCCTGTCAGCGCTGAAGGCGAAGCCATCAAAGCGTATGTGCGTCAGCCACGGCATTTACGCAAGCCTGTGGTCTATCGCACTGAGTTTTTGGAGCATTACCACCCCAACCACACCGCGTACCTGCCTTTGAAACTGCGTGAGCAGCTCCATGCCTTAGGACGCTCACCTGCCGAGCAGACACCTGCAGGTACCTTTGCCAGGGACATTCTCAATCGCTTGCTGATTGACCTTTCCTGGGCGTCATCGCAGCTAGAAGGCAACACCTACAGCCGCTTGGATACAGCACGGCTAATTGAGTTTGGCCAGGTGGCAGAGGGTAAGGACGCCTTTGAGACGCAGATGATCCTGAACCACAAGCAGGCCATCGAATTTCTAGTGCACTCGCCTGAGCAAGCCGTGGTGTCGCAGGATACCATCGTGGCCTTGCATGCTTTGCTCTCCGATGGCTTGATGTCTGACTCCGCCATGTGTGGCCGAATTCGCAGTCGTGCCGTAGAAATTGGTGGCAGCGTTTACCTGCCAGTGGCTTTGCCGCAGCGCTTGGAAGAGCTGTTCGGCATCGTGGTGGGCATGGCCGCAGAAATCGAAGATCCCTTCGAGCAGGCATTCTTTTTGATGGTGCACTTGCCGTATTTGCAGCCCTTTGAGGATGTGAACAAGCGGGTGTCGCGTCTGGCTGCCAACATCCCCTTCATACGCCACAACCTGTGCCCGCTATCATTCATTGATGTACCCCAGCAAGCCTATGTGGATGCCATGATCGGCGTTTACGAACTCAATCAGGTTGATCTGCTGCGGGATGTCTTTGTGTGGGCCTATGAGCGTTCATGCCAGCAGTACGTGGCTGTGCAGCAAAGCCTGGTACCGCCCGACATCTTGCGCTTGCGCTACCGGCAAGTGCTTGGGGAAGTGATTGCAGCTGTTGTTCGTAGCGGCCTGCCCGTGAATGAGGCGAGCGTCTACGCCATGCTTCCTGGCAGTGTGCAGCCTGAAGACCGCGAGCTCTTCACACAGCTCGTGCTCAAGGAACTAGCTGGCTTGCATGCCGGGAATGCCGTGCGGTTTGGACTGCGGCCTCTTGAACTGGTCGGATGGAAAAAATAGTCTGGCTGTCCACCGTCAAAGTTATCCACAGATCACCCGAAGCGGCTGTCTATGCCCAGCTGATGGAGCGCCCTGGTTGTGCAGCAAGCGGCCATCTAGCGCTTTACTCAACTTTTGAGACTCACAGGTGTCTAGAAAACCCGGGGCGATTCACGTAGCAACTGGACGGTGTCCGGAACTACGGAAGCAAGATCAGCTAGATTGGCGTTGTATTGATCGGTAGAAAGTCCAGCTGCCAGTCAATGTGAATTTAAGATGAAGTGTGCGGTTGGGTACCAAGGATTACCATTGCGCCTTCGAGGAAATATTTTGTTATGACTACTTCAAAGCTGTCGCAACGCACACGACAGTCAACGACTGTTCCTGCTATTCTGAAGGATCGCGAAATTCGTGAAGCTCTACGCCAGCACCTGATGGGGCGAACCCCGACTCCTGTACGGATAATTGAAGAGTTAGGTGTTCACAATGGGAATGCTCGGGCTGATTTAGTGGCCGTATACAAAGAGATGCACTGCTTTGAGATTAAAGGAGCGACAGATAGTATCGGACGCCTAGTAAGGCAGGCTTCTTTTTTTGACACAGCTTTTCCCAAAGTTAGCCTAGTAACAACACCCAATCATCTTGATTGGTGTCTAAATAATATTCCGAGCTACTGGGGAATCCTTCTGGCTGAATACAATAATGAGAATGTTTGGCTTAGGTACGTTAGATCAGCAAAGAATAGTCCTCGCTTCATAAAGCAAAAAGCACTAATGATGCTTTGGAAAGATGAGCTAACCAGCATCGCAGAAGATACTGCAAAAATACGCGTCAAAAGCTCCTACTCTAGGGAAGATATTGCCACTCATCTAAGCTCTGCGCTAGACAAAAGTCTTATAATTTCGTCTATTCAGAATGCCATTTTAAACCGCTCATCGATACAGAGTGTCGCAGATGTAAGTGATGTGACTTGCTAGGGTCGACTTGACCCAAGATCCAGGGCTTCCAGCTTTTTTCGGCCTCTTGATACTACTGCTGCTGCGATCATGAATGTATTTATCTCCTGCAGAGTACTCCCGCCCTCTAAAAAAAGGCTGACGATGCAGAAAGTCCGCTATATGGAAGTATTGACCATTGCCATCAGGATGTGTCTTGAATGAGCTTCCCCTAACGAGCATCGTTTTGTCTTGGAATGGATAGAGGGCACGTGGCGTAGAAACTGATCGGAACAGTTTGGGGTCAAGGTCGATGTCGGCGTAATCAGGGCTAACCACCCCATAATCGCCAAAGCGAATATCACTAAGTTCCTCATCCCTAATCAGAGATTTCCAGAGACGATATTCCAGTCGATCGATCGTTTTGTAACTGCCTGTTTCTATTAGTTCGCCAATGTTTGATGGAACAGTAGACCCCGTAACGACAATAGCATTGGCCAGGAACTCTAGTCTGAATTTTTTGATGAATTCATGGACATGGACTGAAAGGGCGTTGTCTTCCGATTCGGAAATAACTCGAGAATCAATAAATACGTCGATATGACGCGTCCCTGTTTCATTGATGTCTGTCCAGAGTTGGCGAAGCTTTCGACGAGCCGACGTCCAGCTATCGATGTCTTCTAGCTGCAGTCGAACTGCAACGGGCCCGCCAACATCTTCAAGATATTTATATACAGCTTTGTTGTGATCTGTATTTCGATCCAAAGCTAATACTGGTATTGCTCGATATATTTTGAAGATATCCAAAATATACTCGTACTGATTCACTCCGAGAAGCGTTATGTCGTCGTCTAGATCAAAGTTATCAATATAAAATGGAAAAGGTCCTATTGTATTTTGAGCGGACTCCATTTTCTCGGCGCCGATGCGAATGCGCTCCAGAATTTCATTCGCATTTTGTGCTTTGCTTGTACGCGGCACGTCAAAGAACGGGCGAATACGTGAGCGTGTGCCAGCAGACAAAGTTCCAAGGCTAAGGACTTCGTTGAGCTTTAGTTTGAGGAAAGGGTAGTAAATAGTCATCGCTCGACTCCCAGTTCGCTGGCTACATTTATTTCGTTCACTAGGTGTGAATAGATTTTATAATTTTTGGTTTTATGTCTAATCAAGCCGGCCGCGATAGATGGATGAATTTGTGCATTTTTCGCATGCTCAAATAATCGTTCTTTTGATTGATGCTCCAACATCATTTTTCTATATACATTTCTTGGCACTAGTGAGTCGATTGCAAGCCTATTAGCTTCGGTCTCTTTTTCAGACTCATCCTCGCCATAGTCATCCAGATCATCGATGATTGGCGTGCTCAGATCGTCATAATGCAAGGCGACATGAGACATCTCGTGCATCAGAGTAAACCAAAATGAATCATAGCGGTTGTACCGCAAGCTTAGGCCAATGACAGGAACACCTGAGTCCAGTCGCATTGCGCAACCATCGGTTTTCATGGTTTGAAAGTATGGCTCAATAATTAGTATTACGCCAAAATTCTTTGCAATATATTCTGGAAGATATTTGAGATTTTTGACATCGGTGCTAATCTTTGCGAGCGCACGCAATTCATCATCTGAAAAAGCCGTAAAATCTCGAACTCGATGAGTTACTCGAATGCGGTCTGCCCTGTTTTTTACCAAAGCCATCCATGTAGAGGTTAAGAATTCATCAGCCTGACTATTTTTTCTATATAAGGCTTTGCCTGCACTTGTGGCGGTCAATGCCGTATTCAGGAGAAATGATTCTGTGGTTTGGTTCTTCTCTTTACGACGTTCGATATCCTTTAGGTGCAGTCCCTTCTCTAGTCGTGATAAAAAATTCAGTACATCATTAAGAGAGTTTTTTCCATGTTGATAAACATTGAAATCGTCATTTTCATGCATGGCGGGCCTCCAATAGATTATTAGCGCAGGCTGTGCTTGCTTCAAAATAACGCAGTCCTTCTTTTTCCACATCGTGGTGGTATGCAGTTATTCCTAAGGAAGAATAATACGTTTCAGCACTAGGCAGCGAATGCAAAGAAAACCCAGGACGATAGCCAAGCTTCACAGTCGCGTGCTCTATGACATAGGAAATCAGTTTGGTTCCCACTGCGGAAAATTTGCGTTGATATGAAGGTCTATTTCTATTCCAGTAGGCCGATGCTATGTAGTCAATGTAGAAGATCCTCTCTCCATCAATTATGCTAGATTGAGGGTGGTAGATGATGCACACCGCTTGCGCCTTGCCTTCTGCCATCAGGTAAAACCACTCATATTCGTTCGTCGAGCAGAAGGCGATTTTCCGGGGCCAATCCCAAGAGAAGTCAGTCAGTCCATACTGGGCAGTGACTTGGCGAGCCTCTTCTTCACTCTGAAAGCCTCCCGCGTATTTTTGACGAAGCTCTTGTATTGCATCTGCTTTAGCTCTAGACCAGTCCTCATGCATTGTCAGCGTGAGCATTGTGTCCAAGCCAACACTGACTGTGTATGGGTGCAAAGCGCCTGTGTGATTGCAACGTAAAACATCTTTCATAGGCACTGCAGCATTCATGATGGTTCGAGGTGAAATAGCAGCCGCTTTTCGGCATGCGCTCACTTTGAGAAGCGAAATTTCTCTAGTATTACATGACTAAATGCAGTATGGCAAAGTCGCGTTCCAGATTCAAAAAACTTAGGAGAAAAGATGGAATGCATCTTCTTCCTTTACGCCTTGAGCAGCAAGAGTGTGCACATACTTTTAATGGATTCTGATTTGGGTTGAAATGGGGGCATGTTGGAGCTTGATGCTCACAAAAGAAAAATCTGGTCTTGGTTAGCAATACGTTATGAATCGCCCTGGGAGGGCAGTTCAACCCCAGGGCGATTCAAACAGCTCCAAAGTATGAACTGCAGTAATTGATTACAGCGGGTAGTAGTCAGTTCGAGTACTTGGCTCAATGGAACTGGATTTCAGTATTTGCTGGATATGCTGTCTCGTTTCCTTGGTGGTTCGCCCGTACTGGAACAGCAGTTCAGCCACTTCATCGTCTGTGTCTGCATAAAAGAATGCCACCGGCACCCTGAGAACCGCCGCTAGCTTGCGTACGGTCAGCAAGTCGGGCTTGTGGATGCCTAACTCATAGCGATTGATGCGCGTGCTGGCCACGAACGCATCGATTCCCGCCTCAATCCCCAGCATCTTTTGCGACAGCCCCGCAGCCAGGCGGGCCTGCTTGAGCCTCGCGCCCCATTGTTCGTCCGCGTCTGACATCTCGCGCCTTCAAAAGGCTACGAGATTCGTAGTTATGCTTTATTCTCGATACTACGAGTTACGTAGTTTGCTGGGTTGCGAATGGCCGCTCAGCCCAATAAGAAGGACAAAGCATGATGGTGAACGGGGGAGTGCGCTGGTGCGCAGCGTTAGGGGTGTTGGGGTTGACTGTGGGCGCATGGGCACAGCCTGCAGGTGTTCGTGGCAGTACTCAGCTGGCACCGAAGGTGCACGATTACTACGCGGAGTGCCGCAACCCAGACACGGAGCTATGCACGGTGCAAAGCCCCGACCCATCGCTGTACATGTACACGGTGCTTACGACTGACATTCCCTTTGATGACTTGGGCGCGCATTGGGTAGTGGATTTGCGCAAATTTCCAGCCGCCAAGGGCTCCATCAAGGTGCTGCGCGTGGCGACCAGCACAGGCGAAGTGCATGCGATTCGTTTGAAACTGGTTTATGAGGCCACGCCTACTCGAAGCAACGCAGCTGCCAAGGTGCTGACAGTGCCGCCTGAAACCAAGCCTGCCGCTGGATCAATGCCACCCACTGCACCGCCTTCGCAGTCCAAGGCGTCGATGACTGGCAAACCGCCTTCCAACGTTATGCCCGTTTCTGCGACACAGGCTTTACCCTCTGGCACATCGGCCCCCGGTTTACCAGCAAGTCGTGGCACTGAGGTCAAACAGCCAGAGCGCACAGCCAAGCCCGCACCTTCGGCTTCTGAGTTGACGGTACAGGCCGATGTGCCTTGTTTGGATGGCATATGCCTGGGTGCTTCCATTCAGACGCTCAAGGCGCCGTTTGAGCCCGTATTCACCGTCGAGCAACAGTTGCGTGCAGGGCTGCAGGTCAATGCTCATCGGTTTCCAGACTTGGACAATCGGGTCAAGCAGATGGGGGCCTTGTTCAAGCAAGGCGATATGGAAGGCTTTGCGCAAGCTGGAGAGGATTGGCTCAAGGCCAGCAGTAAGGAACGCCAGCTGCAAACCAACCTGTTTCACCTCAAGCAAGCCTATGAGCTGGCTCAGAAGGCTTTGGGCGGCAAGCGCAATGCCGATACAGCAGCTTTGGCGCTGTACTTTATGCCGCAGCCTTCGCCCAAAGCATTGAAGGACGGGACTGGGATTTCAGGGGCTTTGAATGTCGGGGCTGATCCTTTGCTTTTTGCAGTACGCACCGAGCTGCAATTCGATGCTGGCTTCGCTTCTTTGATCAAAAAAAACCAGCCCGTATTTTGCGGGGTGTACCAGCTGCAAGGGCACTTCACCAGCTCCTCGGGCTATGGCACCACCGTTACCGTGCGCTCTGATGCGGATGGTGATTTCAAGGTGGCCAATGTTCGCAGGGTGTTCACCGCTGATTCTCATGACAGCCTCAAACAGCTGGCACAGCAGTTGACACAGCGCTATGACCTGGCAATCAAGGCACAGGTGGCAAGTATCGATTTGCGATCGCAGTCGATGGCATTGGAGTTGCGTCACCCCGTGACCATTCAGCTTGTGGGGGCCCCACAGAAGTTGGTGCAGCAACGCGATGCTTTATGGCAGCAAGGCTGGGTTGACTTCAAGGGCAAAGAGCTGGGGGTGATCAAAGCCATGCAAGCCCTGGCGAGCCACCAACAAGGCAGTATCCCTGTGTGCAAACCAAAAGCCCTGCCGCTGAGTTGAGGAAGGGCTGCTCGTGGTCACAATCAACACTAACTTGCAATCGCTGACTGCACAGCGTCACCTGAGTGCTTCGCAGCTGAGCTTGACTACCACCATGCAGCGCCTGTCTTCGGGCCTGCGTGTCAACAGCGCCAAGGACGATGCTGCAGGCTTGGCCATCAGCGAGCGCATGAACACCCAGGTGCGGGGGATGGCCGTAGCCAGCCGCAATGCCAACGACGGAATCTCTCTGTCCCAGGTGGCCGAAGGTGCGATGCAAAAGCTCACAGACATTTTGCAGCGCAGTCGCGAACTGGCCGTGCAAGCGGCCAACGGAACCAATTCCAACAGCGACCGCCAAGCTTTGGACCGTGAACGTGCGCAGCTGCTACAGGAGTTTTCTCGCATCGCCAGCACCAGTAATTTCAATGGGCAAAAGCTCATTGACGGTAGCTTTATGGCGCAGAGCTTTCAGGTGGGTTCCAATGCCGGGGAAGTGATTGGCGTGAACTTGCCTTCACTGCAAGCGCTGAACCTTGGTGCCTATGGCTGGCCGCTACAGCAAAGCCCCAGCACCAACAGCTATGCCATCACTCGAGGTAACGACGAAATGGTGCCCGCTGGCGACTTGGTGCTGCGCGACAAACCTATTCGTATTGAGCGCAACGAAAGCATGGCTTCGATTGCAAAGAAGATCAACGATGCCGGGTTTGATCCCAAGATTTACGCCCAGGCCAGCACCAGTGCCGTGCTCTCATTCAACAAGTCACTTCCACCCTCAACACCGCCAGTGACTGTCACGGTGAAGCTGATCGCTGGTGATGACTTGTCCAAGGCGCAGTCGGTTTCCTTCACCTGGGATCATGCCAACCCTGATATCGCCAGCATCAAGCAGGTGATTAACGCGGTCAGTGGTCAAACTGGCGTCCGAGCGGAAGATGGGCCTTACGCCGATGACGTGCGCCTGGTCAACGACGCAGGAGAAACGATCCGGGTGCTCAACGATTCAGCACCAGGCGTAAGCATGTTCATTCGTGACAACCTAGGTGCAGGCAACGGGTGGACCAACGGGGTGACTGTGCCAGGTGCCAATGGTGCGGGCGTCTTGGGCGCAGGTGCCCACGACATTCAAGTGCAGGGCAACTTGGCAATGATGTCCGAAGACACATTCGATATGGATGGCGGGGATTACGACTTGGACGGCGATCCCACTGGGCCATTTCCAGCCATGCAGTGGACAGTGCAAAAGTTCAAGCTGACAGATGCTCGCTTGGATACGGCGGAGCACGCCAGGCAAGCCCTGATCATCTACGACGCAGCCCTCGGGCAAGTGACCAGCGCTCGTGCTGACGTGGGGGCGGTGCAGTCGCGCTTTGAATCAGTCATTGCCAATATCGACATTGCTGCAGAAAACATGGCGGCATCGCGAAGCCGCATTGTGGATGCTGACTATGCAGTGGAAACCGCCAAGCTGGCTAAGCAGCAAATCCTGCAGGATGCCGGTACCGCCATGCTGGCCCAGGCACATTCGGTCGTGGCTGAGCAAGCGTTGGCGTTACTCAAAGATGTGTAATTGACACATGAAATACGGCCAGTAGTTGCTTGGCAGGGCTAGTGCTGAATCGGAGGCTTTCAAAGGTGAAACTGCAGTGCTCTCCCGAGCAGCTCACATTGGCCAGTTTCTGCTTTGCAGCGGTTGCTGCCGTTCGCTTCTGTTTGTGGAATTTCCGGTCATTTTCACATAGCAGTCATTCTGAGTAGCCAAAGGAATCCGGGCTGCCTTCAATGGCCGCAACACCAAAGAGTGGTCTTCACCCGGTTCAATAGACACCTATCAAGGTCGCACTCGAAGCGGTGAGCGCACCGTTGCTGAGCCAGCTCAGCAATACGAAGTTCATCCCAGCCAGATTCCGGACTGGAAACGGATGCTGCTGGAACGGGCGGCTGAAGTATTTGATGCAGCGCCCGCACCCACAGCACCTGTGATTGACCTCAAAGAGCTGCATGCCAAGACTGGGCAACTGACCTTGGAGAAAGATTTTTTGCACGGTGCGCTGAGCAAAGCGGGATTGCTCAGCGTCAAGCGATGATTGACCGCCGCCATGGCTTGTCGCTCACCCGCCAGGCACAACTGATGTGCATCAGCCGGGGCTCTGTGTATTACCACCAGCAAGCTGGCAGATAGCAACCAGGTACAGCTCATGCACCGCCTGGATGCACTGCATATGGCCCACCCCTTTGCGGGCTCTCGAATGCTGAAGGGGCTGTTGCAAAGGCAAGGCCATTGCGTAGGGCGCAGGCATATCCGCATCTTGATGCAGCGCATGCGCATTCAGGCGCTGTACTGCAAACCCCGCACCAGCGTCCGTCACCCACAGCACAAAATCTACCCGTATCTTCTGAAGCACAATGCCCTGGTCCATGCCAATCAGGTCTGGGCCATGGACATCACCTATGTGCGCATGCACAAGGGGTGGGTGTATTTGTGTGCCGTGGTCGATTGGTACAGCCGCAAGGTGTTGGCTTGGCGGCTATCCAAGCGCCTTGGATGTGGAGTTTTGCGTGCAGGCCGTGCAAGAGGCCGTCGCCCTCTGGGGAGCACCAGCGATATTCAACACCGATCAAGGCAGTCAATTTACGAGGGCTGCCTTCACGGCACAGCTCCAGCGTCACGGCATTCGTATCTCGATGGATGGTAAAGGCGCTTGGCGCTCCATCGAGTACGAAGAAATCTATCTCAAAGCCTATGACAGCGTGCGTGCCGCACGCTGTGGGATTGCCCAATACCTGGAGTTTTACAATTCAAAGCGGCCCTATCAGCACATGACCAAGCCACTCCTGATGAGGCGTACTTTGCAGGCTTGCCGTTTGCGCCTGCATAGCCACCCGGATCTCGCTTAGCAACTGGATTCAGTTGTCAAACGACCGGGACCACCTCTATACCTATTTTCCAGCGAGGAAAAGCGATGGCGAAAAAAAAGAATGCAGACCAAGCCGAAAAACCAGAGGACATCGCAGGCGCTTTCTTCGACGAGCAGGATGAGCCGGAGCGCGAAGATGGGCGAGACGATGACCTCGATCCTCGCGCCAACCCAGACGCCGAGGCGATGCAGGTGTCGCTGAAGAAATCCACCCATGGCGGAGAGGACTGCATCGAGGTCTATGCCCACGGCGAGGCCTATCCCGAAGGAGAATTGGAGAAGACCCAGCGGACGGTGCTTCTCGCTCGCGTGGCCAAAGGCACTCTTTCCATGTTCCCGCTGGTTTCGGCCTCGTATCGCGACGAGTTCTTGCTGCCGAAGTATGACGAGCTGACCACCATCACCATCCTGGCCGACGAGAATGAGCCCTGGGACCTGCCGGAAGACATCAGGGAGTTTGACGCGATGCTCGAAAGCCTACCCACTGGCTTTGGCCGTCACGCCAAGTATGGGCTTGGACTCAAGTGGGAATACCGACTGATCCCGCTCTCAATCCTTGAAATGGACGGCATCACCGAGTTGGTGATTGAGCCGGGTAACGGCGCGTCGGCCGACCTGTCCAAATTCAAACTCGGCATCGATCGGTTCTCTGCGATCAGGCGGTCAATCGACTCCATCACCAACCGGGCTCGCTTGCGGTCGCTGCGCGAACGCCAATTGCTTGCCTTTAATGAGCTGCTGCACGTCGCCGACCCGGTCCAATTCGAGCGGCGCTTCCCCAAGGTTAAGGCCGGCGAAATCTACGAGTTGGTCAAGCTGGGCGGACGCGCGCCAAACCGCAGCGCCAACGACCGCCTCGCGGCGGCAACGGTCGTCCGCGACGACGCCGCGAAGATCGCCGCAGAGCAGCCCTCCCAGTTGGTAGAGCTCAAAGCGGTCATCGAGCAAGTCACGTTAAAGGAGCTGATCGCCAAGATCGAAGAAATGCTCGGCAAGAACCTGCCTGAGCCGAAGTGGCAAGCGTTCTTCAAAGCGAACCCCTTCGTCTTGGGTCTAGCGTTCCCTCACCCCGTCATCTTGATTCAAGAACAGGCGCACGTCGGTGGGACGATGCTGCGCGGCGCGGGCGAGAGCATCGTGGACTTCCTGTTCGCGCAACGGTTCACTGGCAGCCTCGCCCTCATCGAAATAAAGCGCCCGGCCACTAAGCTCATCGAGACCAAGACATTCCGCGGCGACCTACACGCGCCGCACAAGGATTTGACCAGTGCGATGGCGCAGGTGCTCGATCAGCGCTTCCAGCTCTTGAACAACTTCGCGGCGAAGTCCCATGATCCGGAGCTCAAAGACACGCATGTTTCAGCGGTCCACTGCATCGTGATTGCCGGCACGGCACCGACCACGATCCAAGAAAAGCGCTCGCTGGACCTGTTCCGCCACTCCTCGAAGGACGTTGTGGTGGTTACCTTCGACGAGCTGCTGGACAAACTCCAGGAGATTCTGCGGCTGATGACCGCCGTGGCCCCTGGGCCCGCCCCGGCGCCCGTTCCACCCGCTGACAACAGCGACCTCTTTTAACCCGTAGTCCACGACCCCTTGGTCGGCATTTCCATGAAACATATCTTCTTGGCTGACTGACCTGTGCAGTTTCCGCTGGGTCAATACATTTGCAAATATTTCGAGAACTAGCGCCATGATCAAAAAAGCATCAGATCTATTGACTGCCTTCATCGCCAAAGAAAGAGAAGAGATCGCGGCCATCCCGATGCCACATATGCCAACCCTCGGCAGCGCCTATGAGGCGATCGCAAAAGACGGCATTGACCAGGAATTTGTGCTGCCCCCGAACTTAGATTTGCGGGTCGTTTCTGGGTTTGTTGAGGGCTGTGACAAACAGATAGATGGCATGCTCGTTCATGGCGAGGGAAAGCGCTACGGGCGAACCGAGCAGTACACCTATCCCGCACATCGTGTTCTGTGTGTGCTCGAAGTCAAGAAGACCTTAAACAGCACTGCGCTGGCCGATGGGATCATGCATCTGGCAGACATCCTACTCCACTGCAACAGTGATGTCAGAACTAGGCTCGACGCAGGAGAGCATTTCGACATCAGGTCGGCTCGAGAGTCATACGAGAAGTTGACTGGCCGTCCCGGACCTCTAACTACACGAGCAGCGCTCAGTCTCCCAGAGCCAGATAGGATCCTTTTTGTCACCCTTCTCCGCCAAAGCCACACCCCGGCGGCAGTGCTTCTTGGATTTGACGGATACACCACCGAGCATGGTCTTCGTACAGCAATGGTCAATTTCACCAAAGACAACATAAACACGTTGGGGAAAAATTTGCCAGAAATTTTGCCGTCGCTCATCACTGCTGGAACCTTTAGCCTAGTGAAGTGCACGGGGCAACCATACATGTGCCGAGCCCCCAATGGAGGATGGGTCCTTCTAGCGTCAGGCCGAGAAAATATCGCGAGAATCCTTTTGGAATTTCTTTGGACTAGGATAGGCGCTTTCTTTAGCATACCGATGCCCTTCGGTACAGATCTGGATCAAGAATTCCTTGCGGAGCTCCTCGTCGCAAAAGGCGAATCTGTAAACGGAAATGGTGTCTTCAAACTTAGTGAGCACAATTACTCAGAGAAAGAATTAGTGCGCCCTGGAGCCACAGACTGGGAGCCGAGAAAGCTATCTACGGCGGCAGTCGACGTGGCTAAGCTCCTAGCAAAGCAAGCAGGCCCTCTGAAGTTGGACTTGCTGCTTTGTGAAACCATTCTCAAAAAACATGGGGTAGTTCTTGACGATGCGGTCGCGGAGCTCGTCAACACTCAAGCCTACTGCAGATCCGATACCGAACTACAACCCATTGGACGTAGCACCTTGATCGTCGAACTTGATGACGGTACAGGAGGCTATGCGGACCTGCACATGGATCGTTTGAATGCCTGGTGCGAAAAGCAAGGGTTCGTGTGCACCCCATTTACCCTTGCGATGAACGATTAGACGTTAAGCGTGCAGATATCGGCACGACATTCATCGGTATGCGACTGCCGATTGAGGTTAAGGGACAGTGGCACAGCCAGATGTGGACAGCTGCTGACCAACAGCTTGACCGTCTTTACGCAACCGATCATGCTGCAGACCACCGCGGGATCTACCTCGTCCTTTGGGTTGGCTACAACGTCCATAAATTGAAGCTGCCCCAGGCGCGGGACGGCCATACACGACTGCAATCTGCCGAGGAGTTGAGGAAAGATTTGGTACACACGAGTCGTGCAGCTCGCGAGGGGCGCATTTCCATTGTCGTGCTTGACATTGAACGACAGCAACTAGCTTAATAGACGTCGTGAGCGACCTACTATGAACGATGCCTTGGCCGCGTCACACTGTGTTCCGACACTATCAACTCCGGGTCGGATCAAACTGGTATTGCCGCAATGGCAAGGCCACGTTTTCCGTGTGGTTGCGGTGGAGCTGGACATGTAATAGAACGCATCAGAAATGCGAGTGGACTGCTCCCGGTCCGGGAGCAGTCCACCAGCAAGGATGACACCATTCAATGACAGCTTTAGGTGGCAGCAGTCATTGAACTTGTTGAGCTGATCTGCTGCAACCAGCCTGAAGCTGCTATTTAGCCTGCTTCCTACTGGTACAACTTTTCTTTTAAATATCCATTTAAATATATCAAATATATTTGATATGAAAATATTGGCATTGTTTACAATGAGTATGCGCTTGCGTTGCACAGTGCAACCAGCCGCTCGATCATTGATCGGCTGCTTCTCTCGCTCGATGTCCTGAGCTTCCTTCCCCCTCGTTTTGTGCGCCTGATTTGATCAGGTAGCTTGCTCGCGCATGCGTTTTGAACGCCTGTGCGGCGTAGCCATGCCTGTCAATTTGAGGTCGTGAGCCTTGGGTAAGCCTTGAGAAGCACAGGGCACTTCTTTCCCACTTTTCCCTTTTGGAGTTTTCTATGACTGATACAGGTCAGGCCGCCGCATGCCCGAACGATTCTTCTCCTGCTTCTCATGACAAGGCTGCTG
>ERZ1034913.398-NODE-398-length-36645-cov-104.648183_pt1 | contig 36645 bp, 60 predicted proteins | sample MGYA00520697_ERZ1034913 | MGnify/ENA primary metagenome ERZ1034913 (study PRJEB33766, sample SAMN09781786) | gut metagenome | biome: gut microbiome | host: Homo sapiens | place: Madagascar | study: EMG produced TPA metagenomics assembly of the PRJNA485056 data...
AGAGCCACCCTCGAAAACTTTCTCGGGGTGGGGGCGTGTTTGAATCGCGCGGGCGATGCGCTCGCGTCCGCACGGCTGCGACGCATGGGCGCGGACGTAGGCTTAGCGTCCGGCTTTGCCTCAGATGCGTCGCTTTTCGCGCTGTTCCTGCGCGGTTTTTATGTCGTGATGGCGCTTGCAAAGACTCTGCAAGTTGCCCTCGTCAGTGAACATATCCCAGTCGCCGCAGTGCGGGACGATGTGGTCAACGACCGTCGCCGGCGTGCGGTGCCGCGGATCGCCTGGCGGATATAGCCGAGCGCACTCACGGCAGAACGGCTCGCGCAGGAGCTGCGCAGGGCGGAGCCTGTCTGTCCAGATCGGCAGCATGTACCACCCGTGATAGGCTGCGCTCGCCTTGCGCTGCTGCCGGGGCTTGTGCTTGTCGCACCAGCCCTCGCGCGTCAGCACACCGCATCCCGGATGATTGCACGGTCTCAGCGGTTTATTCGCCACGGGCTATCACCTCCGTCGTCGAGTAAACAAAAGAGCCGGGGCCAGCGACAAACACACTCATGTGTCTATCACTGGCCCCGGCTCTCAAAGCACTGGCCCCGACTGATGTCGATCCGATGTTCGGTTTTGCAGAAGCGGCAGAAGACGACCAGATTAGTCGCCGTCGTGTCCGGCTCGATCTTGAGCAGCTTTTTATTGCCGCGACAAGTCGGGCACTGGAGGAACCCGTCTTTCACTGTTAGTCTAACAGAAAAGTCTTGAGATTGCAATACTTTTCAGCACTCCTTTCCTTTTAATAACATAGGTTTCAAGCCAGAAAAAATTTATAAAAAAGATTTCCCGGTGCCCGAATCGGGCACAATCTACGACCGGCGTCTGCGGTGCCGCCGAACCTTAAGCGCGTTGTTATAAGCGTATTTGATGTACTGCCATTCGCCGCGGCTGCGGACGTCCTCGAACACTGTCGTGTCCTTCGGCACGCGCAGCGGCGCGAACTCCCGCACGGAGAAGCTCTCGACTTCCGGCTTCTTGGCGTTGCGGGTGTAGCTCCAAGAGCGCTGCCCTACCTTGTCCCGTTCCTCCTTGGCCATGTACCGGGCTAAGGTCTCATAGTTCTTTTTCTTATCCACGCGCAGCGCGTTGAACTCACACTCGCCCTGCCCCCATAGCCGGAGCATTTCTTCATAGTCGTTGCCGGTAGCGTTGCACGCTATATGTATATGCCAACGCCCCTCACCGTGCAGATGCTCGATCGACCAGAACATGACGAGGTTCTGTCCTCGTTCCTCACGCGCTGCCCGGAGCTTGTCGAGGAACCACTTGAATTTGTTCCGGACCTGCTCGCGGGTCTCCGGGAGGTGATAGTCGTCGAAGGTCAGGCACCCGACGACGTCGCCCTTGACGAGGTTCGCCGCGAGCAGCAGCTCAAGTTTCTGCCAGGAATAGATAGCGTTCATCCGGCGCTGCGCTTCCGAGCTTGTCCCGGTGCGCCGCCGGCCGTTTGAGCTGCTGCCGCCTGAGCGATACGGGTATATGATCTCCTTGACCAGCGGCCCGGCCGATATGATCTTTTTGCGGTAAGCCATGTGTATACTCCTGACGTCTTCTGCCTCATGGCCATAGACCGCAATGTTTAATTAATTGTTTATCACAGTTTGTACAGCTCCCTTACCGCTGCATCAAAACACCTCGCGACCTTCGCAACGCAATCGACGCACATCCAGTATCCGTGATACTTCGTTGAGAGATGCTTGCCGTCGTTATACTTCGTTTCCGGTACTGTTAGTTTGAGAACAGTGCCAGTCTTGCGGCACCCGGAACAAACACAATTATTCTGCTCACTGATGTGAGCACGAAACTCCACATCTGGGAGATAGTTAATGCCAGGTTCATTCATCATCCAGCGCCTCCGGGTTTGTCCCTTCGTCGTCCGGGGCGAACATGGAGCAGTACGCTATCGGTGCGGCATACGGATGCTCTATGAGCCGGCAAGCGGGACGATTGCCAATTACCGAAAACGGCGGCTTGGTGTCGTACTCGTTTTTTACATAGTAGGCCATGCAGTTGTCTGCACTGCAAGGGCCAAAGGCCCGACCATTAGTCTGACCGCTGGGGAGGCGGGTGGTTACGCGCTTAAATGGACAAAGCATTGTTAACTTCCTCCTTATCACAGTTTGTGCTGCTTACCGTCTCGCGTGACGATCTTGATATCATACCGCACCTCGCGAGGCGAATAATACTTACCACAGGCCGCCCTGAGCGCGGCCTCCTGCTTGGCGATGGCGTACTCGTTGTCCTTGGTGTCGCGCTTCTCAAGCTCGCGGATCTCCGCGTACTTGGCATTGAACGCATCGTGGAAGCGCTTCAGCCGCTCCTCACCGAACCCGAAGCCCTCGGCGAGTGCGAGACAGACCGCATCGAGCGTCTGCTGCTCGGTATAGGCGATCACCTTGATCGTCCACAGTTCTCGCTCGGCCTTCTGCCGGGCGAGCAATCCGCTCTTACTCATGGGCAGTTCTCACTTGTTCTGTCCGGCGGTAAGGGTAGTGGCATCCAGTGGGTGACAGGGCAGTCTACCGGGCTGTTGTAAACATCATCTGGTGTAAACTGTCGGTTCTCCCACCAGCTTTCCGGAATAAAATAATCGTCATTTTCTTCGCTGTATGTCCCATAATTGTCCAACTCGTACCAGTTCCAGATGCTATCTTGCGTTAATACTGTTCCGTCCTCGTAAATTGCGGGACATACAAACCGAAATCCGTTCCTGTTGCACACAATGAGAACTTCGGTCTCAGCATCCGGTAACTTGTCCTCTACGCTTATCCACTGTGGTGCTCCTGCGACTTGGGCAGCGGGAAACCCTTCAATCATGCTTTTCAGCTGCTGGTAAGTCAAGTGCCCGGCACAGGAATTCCGGTTTCGTTCTCCGACAGCTTCAAGAAATTTGCCACGCGCAATGTATTCATCCATTGATATTTCCCCCCCTCAAAATAATTCAAAATAAAACACTATCGACTTTTCGCGCTCTGTGACGTTGCCATAAGCAAGGCCGACCTTGTAAATGTAATTGTCTCGGAGCTTTTGCGGGATTTCCCGGATGTATCTGCGAAACGTTTCAATGCTGTTTGCCCGCTTATAATGGTTACACATCCGGCACGCCGGCATGAGGTTCGAGATATCGTCGGCTCCTGAACCCGCCGCGTCCCATGCTCGCAGCGGTCGAAAGTGGTCGACCTGCATATCCTTGTAGGCGATCGGTCTACCGCAATAGGCACAGTGTCCGGCATATTTCTGATAGACAGCTTCACGGGTCTTTTTACTTATTGCCATTGTCTTTCTCCTCAATCGGCGCACCGTGCTCAACCCATTTGTCGAGAATTATCGATAGTGACAAAAGCTCATGCTTAAGGAGCTCCTCATATGCTCGCACAACGCTCTCGGGAACCTTGAGCCGATGCTGTCTGTACAGCATTCCCTCGAATTTAATGTCACCCTGGGCCTTGATGACCCTCTGCGCCCCTTTAAGGCACTCGTCAAGGAGAGGATGATAACCCATCTTCCACCCTCCTATTACACTTCTGGCGGGATAGGATACCACGCCACAACATCAACATCGCCGAGGGAAAACGACCCGTCGGCATATACGGTCTGGATGTCAGCCAGCACAAGGTCATCATCCAGAGGGTGGAACTTGGTCAGATACACGCCGGGCTCCGTTGGCCTGCCTGCGATCCACTTCGGCTCTGCCGTGCCGGTGCCCGATTCGGGCACATCGCGGCCGAAGAGATAATCCAGCGAGCAGCCGAGCAGATCGGCCAGCTTGACGAGGCTCGATATACCGTCTCGACTTACGACGTAGCCGAACGGAGGCCGGGTGTCTGCCGTGAGTTTACCGTCGCCATTGAGCAGCTTTGCCGCGTCCTTGGGAGGCAGGGCGGCGTAGATATCGGCCTCGTCGCAGACCTCGTTGTAATCGACGCCCGCCCTCTTGCAGGCCTCGCCCATGCGGTTCCACATCAGCCGCAGCGCGTCGACTGCCGGCCTGTCGCGTTCGGCCTGCACCGCAGCTTCCGCGGCCTTGGCCTCTTTTCTCTCGGCCTTTCGCTGCGCCTTGACTCCCGCCATGCGAGAGCAGCACTTTGAGCAAGTCGCAAGCTCGTTGCAGTCGTAGCAGCAGCCGGAGTCGCAGTGCGTATAGCCTCGCCAGCCGTTGGAGTAGAGTTTATCCACCATATTCGGAACATTGACGCAGGTTCCGCCCTGCTCGCAGCGGCAGACCATCTTGCTGAGACGCTGAATGTCTTTGCCCTGCTCTTTAACCCTGCTCGAATAAAGGTACCTGATGTCGTCCCGGTCTTTCTGCGTCGCACGGTCCACGATGACACGCTGGGTGTCGACCGGCAGCTTGGCGAGCTCATAGGCCGTGTCCTCCGGCAGTTTGCCCCTTTCGTAATACCCGGCGTAGATGTCCGGCGCGAGCTTGTCGCGAATGACCTTCAGGCGGGACAGCTTCGACTTGCTCACCTTGCAGGCCTCGGCGACATGGTCGCGCATCCTGCCGGGGAACTCGACGCCCTCCTCCTTGAGCTGGTAGAGCAGCGCCTCGACGCGCTCGGCCTGCTTCGAGATGTCCGCGGAGGACATCCGGCGGGTGTCGGAGTTTGCGTAGATCAGGCGCAGCTCGCGCAGCGCCTCGCTGCCGCCGTCGGCCTCGACGATGCAGGGCACCGTCTCAAAGGCCTTGTTGCCGTCCTCGACGATCTTGCGCATTGCCGCCGTGCGGCGGTGGCCGCTGACGATGATGCACTCGCCGCTGTGTTCCGCATCGCGGCGGACGCGGACGGGCTGCTGTAGCCCTGCAAACTCGATGTTTTCGGCAAGCTCCTCGATGCCGTCGAGGGAGTAGAAGTTATTCGGGTCGTCGTGCAGCTTATCGAGCCCTATGTACTCGATGCGCTCACGGCCGTCACTTGTGCCCGATTCGGGCACATTCTTGAGCACCGACGCTAAATCGAATCCCATGACCGCACCTCCTCACATCAGCGCCGCGACGACGCGGCGGTAATCGACGCCCGCCGCACTCTTCGGCGAGCTGATAACAAGCGGCTCCTGCGCAAAGGTCATGTCGTCGACCTTGTTCGTGCGCCTCACATGGGGCAGCACCGGGAGCCCGAACTCGCGCAGCATCTTCTCAGCCTCAATGATGTTATCGGACTTGTACCACATCGTCGGCAGTATGCCGGCGACGGTGAGGCTGTCGTTGATCTTGCGCATATTACTGACCTGCTGCATGATGTTCGCCATCCCGCGCAGGGAGAACGCATCGAGCTTGATCGGGATGATGACCTCGTCCGCCGCCACCAGCGCCGCGGCAGAAGCCGCATTGAACGCCGGCGGGCAGTCGATGATCATCCTGTCGTACCTGTCGTCCAGCTTTGCGGCCAGCTCACGCAGGCACACGGCGGAGGCGCTGCCGGTCTCGATCTTCGTCAGGTCGAGATCCATCAGACTGTCGTCTCCCGGCAGGAGGTCGACGCCGTCGAAACGGCTGTGCTCAATGCACGGCGCGAGGCCGCGCAGCATATCGGCGAGGGTGCCGGGGTGCGCGATGCCGCGCTGGAAAAACTCGGTGCAGTTGCATTGACTGTCCGCGTCCACTAACAGGACGCGCTGCTTATAGTCCTTGGCCAGTATCGCGGCCATGTTCAGGGCTGTCGTCGTCTTGGCAACGCCGCCCTTGAGGTTGATTATCGCGGTTGTTCTCATCGTAGGTCCTCCAGACTCTGATTTTGGTTAAAACTTGAAGCTTTCGTAAAGTGTCGCGCCGCCCGCCTGATACCGTGCCCTGTACCACCGGTGCGCATAGTTGATCTCGACGATCTCGCCCTCGACGTCCCCCTTGACGCCGTATGAGCTGAGGGAATTCGTGTCGCTGAACTGTGTCCATGCTGAGGGGATAAACCGAATCTTGTCTCCAATCTTCGTCGTGCTTCACCTCCTAAAACGGGAGCTCGTCGCCGTTGTCCGGCAGCTCTTCAAACGTGATCTGTCCGGCTCGTTTTTTGAGTGCTGCGGCCTTGAGCGCCTTTTGCTGGGCTTCCCAGTACTTCCTTGACGTCGCATCAGACACGGGGTCAAACCGCATGTGCGCGGGGTCGAAGCTGAGGTATAGCTGACCGCAGGGGCCGTCCTTATTCTTGTCGATCACGACGATACGATCGCTGGCGCGGTCGCCGGGCTTGACCAGCCCCATGAGCAGAATTATGTCGGCGTCCTGTTTGAGCTGCCGGGACTCTCGCAGCATCTCGACATTCGGGATGATCGGCGCGTTGCGTAACTTCGCTTGGTTGTCCGGCGGGGTCAGCTGCGACAAAGCGACAACCGTTACACCGAGGGACTGCGCCAGTGTACGGAGCTGTATGGAGATGTTCGTGACTATCTCCGGGCGGGAGCCGCCCTCAGCGTTGGCGATTTGCAGGTAGTCCAGCATGACGATGTCGTATCGGTTCGCGACGGCTACGGCGCGAATATCGTCGATAGTCGCGCCGGAAGCTTCGGCAACGTCACAGACAATCCTTGAGGTTTTCTCGCCGTAGTCCATGATGCGGGAGTAGTCGTCCTTGCTCAGCCGCTTGTTTTTCATCGCCTGAAAGTTCACCCCGGTGTTCTGCGCTACGCTGCGCATCAGGAGCTTGCGCTCTGTGGTTTCAAGGCTGAAGATGCAGACGCGCTTGCCGCTCTTTGCGGCATTAAGCGCCAGCTGAAGCATTATCGCCGTCTTGCCGACGGAGCTGTCCGCGCCGATGATCATGTAATCCCCGGCGGCGACCTGCACCGTGTCGTTGATGGTGGGGATGCCCCAGTCTATGTACTGCGGCGGGGTCGGGTCGCCCAGATAATCAAGCAGGCGGCCGAGGCTGTCCGAGTAGGACGCGACGCGGATGCGGGGCTTGATAACGACCCGGTCGACCTGCGCCAGAGCCTTGCGCGCACAGTCGAGGTCGGGGGAGGTAACTATCTGCATCGCGACGGCCTGAAGCTGCCGGAGCTTTCCGGAGTCCTCGACTATGTCGGCGTATGCTTCCCAGTTCGCAGCGGTCGGCGTCATGCGCATCAGATCGGCGAGGAACTGTGTCGCGCCGTCTCCGAGGCGGCTGGCCAATACTGCCGGGTCTACGGGCTCATTGCCGAAGAACATCACCCGGAGCTGCTTGAACGCTTCCCGGCACCACTTGTCTCCGAAGTCGTCGGCCTTAACGCGCTGGAACACCGCGCCGCAAATCTCAGGGGAGATAAGCATTGAACCGAGCAGCGACTGCTGTGAGTACAGTGTCTTGTCGTTCTTCACGTCCATAGCGGCAAGACCTCCACGTCGTCAGTCTCAAACATCGCCGCGGGCTCCGCCTCGTCGATCTCCTCGGCGTCGAGCCAGAGCCGCCCGTTGAGGTAGGAGCTGAGGTGCGGCACCCCTATGCCGCGGCTCCATTCGTCCGTCCGGAGCTGCCTCATAAGCGCCTTAGCGATGGTGTCGATCAGCTCGTCCGAAGGCTTAAGCTTGTCCCATGCCCTCATAGCCCGCTGCTTGCTGCCGCGCTTGGAGTGCGGGTAGAAGCTCCAGAGCTTGCTGAAGCGCTCCGGCTTGTGCTTCGGTTCAGAAACACACACATCATCCCCCTGGGGGGATATAGGGGGGTTATTGTTAATATATATATTATTCTCTTCCCCATTTTTGGGGATAGGGTATCCGTTATTTTGGGGATACCTATCCCCATTTTTGGGGATAGGGTCAGGCACTACGACACTCACGCGGTCGACGTAGATTTTTCGGTCTGAAACCGCGCCTTTTTCGTCGCGGACGACCTCGATCTGTATGTAGCCTTTCTTCTCAAGCGTCCCGATTAGATCACTGACGGTCTTCTTGGACAGCCCGAAAAGCTCGCTCAGGTACTTGTTTGTCGCCCAGCAAAAGCCGGTACTGTCCGCAAGCGCCGTGATCTCTGCATAGATGAGCTTCGCATTGGGGCGCAGCTCTTCGTCATACCGTACCCGTGCGGGCAGAACTGCCCAGTATCCGGGCTTTCGGCATAATGCGCCTGTAGCCATAGTCTCTCCTCCTCTTTTTCGAGTGCTCTCGATATGCGGCACCGTTCCCGATGCCGCAGGTTCCAAAGCGCTCACAGATCAATACCGTAGTATTCCGCAAGCTGGCGGATGATCCGGCCGCCAAATGCGTCCTTAGTCAGGTCGACAAACTCCTCCGGGGTCATGGCGTCGCTCATGCTAAGCTCATGATCCTGCGCGAAGGCGTCACGCCCCTGCGTGCAGCTGCCCGTGAGGCGATGGTGCCAGTCATAGAAGTCCGCGACGGTGTAGGCCTCGCCCGGTGTGAACTTCTCCCGGAACGCCTCAAGCTTTTCCTCAATGGGCATATCGTCAAAAAGCTTCTCCTCCAGCGCTGCCTGAGCTGCGTGGAGATCCTCACCGTGCGCGAACTTTCCGCCGCCCTTGACGACGAATGTCTTGCGCTTCGACAGATCGGTCATCATGATAAAACCCATCGCGACAGAGCCGCGGAGCCCGGTGATGATCGTCGGCACACCGTCGATCATATAGACAGGTTCTCCACAGAGGCTCTTTAAGCCGTCGCCGTAGCCGTCGCCGGAGCCGTAGCCGGAGCCGTCGCCGTAGCCGTAGCCGTCGCCGGAGCCGTCGCCGTAGCCGTCGCCGGAGCCGTCGCCGGAGCCGTCGCCGTAGCCGTAGCCGTCGCCGTAGCCGTCGCCGGAGCCGTAGCCGGAGCCGTAGCCGGAGCCGTCGCCGTTAAATTCGACCTTCAGGAACTCCTGAACTGTTAAGCTGTCCATACGCGAACCGCCTTGATGCTCGCCTCTGCGGCTTCGGTGCAGGGGATGATCTCGATCGCGTCCGTTATGCAGATCTCGGCGACCGGTGCGGGGAACTTACAGGACTGGGGCTTCTTGGTGCCTATGTTGGCAAGTTCGGATATGCTGGCTGCACCGTCCCAATACCAGATGCGGCGGCAGTCGGTCAGCGTGACCTCTCTACCATCCTTGCTTTTGAGATTCCCGGCAAAGACGCCGGAGCGATCGCCGCGGACAATTACGTACCTGTTCTCAAACATTGGTAAACCTCCTTTAATTTTTCGAGATGCGAGTGCTCTCGATATGCGGCACCGTTCCCGATGCCGCAGGTTCCAAAGCGCTCAAAGCTTGATAACGTAGACCTCGACCGAGCGGTCGCCCGTCGGCGCGCCGTCGTCCTTACCAGCGGTGCGTCCGGGAAAATCTGTGCCGGTGCATTCTTCGACGAACTTACTCCAGTCGAATCCGACTCTTTTCTCGGCGATATCACAAGCGGCGGAGTATTCTGAAAAGCTGAGCTCTCTGTTGCCGAGCTTGCATACCTCTATAGCCGCCTCTACTGCGAAGCGCGCCGCAACGGGAGAAAGCTTCTCGCGATTAATAAGTTCACAGAACAAGAGCTTTGCCTCTGAAAGAATCTGCAAAGGGCCGCCCTCGGCTACCACATGGCCGCGCGGGTTGAGCTTCATAGCGTCGCATTTGATCATAATTAGCCTCCTTGTCTAAATTTCAGGCGCAGCGCGCCCGGTTATACCACTTTCATCCCTGGGTAGTACCCGCAGCCGACGAGCTTCGAGCCGCGTCGGGCGGGCTGCCTGCGCGCGGGAACGGGGGCTGCCTTAGCCGCAACTCTGCGGCAGCCCGCTATGTACGTCTTAATGTCGGACGTCATCAGCCTGCACTGCCCGCGAATCTTGTACATGGGCAGGTCGCCGTCGGCGATCATCCTCTCGACGGTCTTGACGGAGACCCCGAGCATATCGGCGGCGTCCTGCTTCGATATAAGCTTATCGTCCATCAGTGCCTCCTCCAATACAGCGCCAGCGCAAGCGCGCTGAGTACAGTCCCTATCACGCCGAAGCACAGTGCGGCGCGCACCATCATCGTAAGCTCAGCCATTGGAGCTCCTCTCCAGCAGCCCGGCGCGTGTTACCTTCGCGTATGCGTAGAACTCCTGCCCTCCCCAGAACGTGTGCCAGAAGGTCGCCGCGGGCAGCAGCGCCGCGTTCTCGTCGGGGGCGGCCACGGTGCAGCGCCCGAATACCGGGTGCTCGACCTCGAAGAGCTTCTTCCCGGTGTAGCCGGGGAAGCGTCCCTGATATCTGTCACTCTGCATGCCTTGCACCTCCTGCGCACTTGACGGCGATCGCCGCCTCAATAACGTCGTCGAGGTCGCCCGCGATCTCCTCAAAGAGCGCCTCCTCGCGGTTGTCGACCATTCCGTCAGACGCGATCTGTATCAGGTTGTCGATGCTGCCGCTCACGGCCTTGACCGATGTCAGCAGTTTCAGCACAGCCTGCGGCAGCGGCACGTCCGGCACATCCGGGAGCATGTCCTCGGCTATCGCGCTCTTAGCCCTGAGGTGCCATAGCGGCAGCACGAGGATTCCCGTCGTCTCCGCCATCATCAGCACAGTCTCGTCGCTGGGCAGCATCGCCCCGGCCTCGTACCGTCGGACGCTGTCCGGGGATATCCCCAGCAGCTCCGCCCAGCGCTCCTGCGTCAGACCGGCAGTCTGCCGCGCGTTTTTGTAGATGTTCCGGGCGTCCTTATCCATTGACGCGCACCTCCCTGTCAGGTATTGTATTGTCACGGGCTGCGTCCGCGCTCTGGGTGTTCAGTCCGAGCAGCGCGTCAACGCTGCATCCGAGGATGTTCGCCAGCTTTATAAGGTGCCTGGCCTGCGGAGCGCGTCTGCCGATTTCCCAGTGTGCTATAGTGCCCTGCGACACGCCCAGTCTCAATGCAAGCTGGACTTGGGATAGTCCCGCGGCCTCGCGCAGCCTTTTGAGCTCGTCCATTTCGTCACCTGCTTTCTGTCAACCTCGCTCTGCATTTTCTCCCGGGCTTGCGACCGGCGTCGGCTGCATTAAGGCCTCCCCGCGGGAAAAGAAGAGCAAAGACCGCGGGGAGCTGCAAGGGAAAGGTATAGAGAGGATGAAAAGGAGAAAACTAAAATATGTAATGCTTGATGAGGTAGCAGCCCGCCGCCCAGGCGAACAGCGTCAGGAGCGTCATCAGGGCTACGCCCGCGACCGGCCAGCGGCTGCCGTATTTCCAGAGCACGATCGCGCTCTGCCATGCGCCTACATTTGAGTAAGCCGTGAGGATCACCGCCGCTCCGAAGAAGATGCTGACGAATACTTTCATTTAACTGCCCTCGCCTCCGTTATGATTTATAGCGTTGCGCTTTATACAGCGGTTTGCGATTCTGATTATATACAGCGTTTCGCTATATGTCAAGAGGTAATATTAAAAAAATAAGCGATTTGTTATAAAGCTTGAAAACGCCGGAAATATCGCGTATTGTTATATCAGGTGATAAACTATGAATCGTATCAAGGAATTTAGGCAGGAAGCAAGGCTCAAGCAAAAAGACCTTGCCGATATGCTGTCAGTAAAGCAGGGCACTGTGAGCGGCTGGGAAGTCGGTCGCCGTGAGCCTGATTTTGAATCCTTGAAACGAATGGCCGATATTTTTAATTGCTCAATAGATGAACTTCTGGGACAAAAAGAAAAGCCCGTCGTCAAAGACGACAGGCTTAACCGCAAGCTGGAGCTGCTCAACGATGAGAACTTGCAGCGCATGGAGGACTATATTGATCTGCTATTAAAAACGCAAGGAGAGTGAGCACCCTCTCCCGGTCTTCCGGCGGCAGGAGCTGATACTTGCTGATAATTCGGTTGATCTGGTCTCTTCGTCTGGTGTCCTCCATGGTTGCCTCCTAAAATAAATTTGCGGCGCACAGGAACACCGCAGGGCTGCCGGCCTTGCGCCCCCTTTCATTGTAGAATTGCTTCGGCCTTGGTTGCCGCCGCGACCGAAGCTTTAGCAGATATCCGGTGCTATGGTCTATCTGCTACGCTTAGATATTATCATAATATCATCGGTTATGTCTATGCGCAAACACGGTCAAATGACCGCGAAGCTCGGGTATCTGCTGCCTTAATCAGGATATAACGGGTTTGGGGGGCGAAGAAATGGCGGAAAAGCCGCTGTTAAAAGATCTGTGTCGGGCAAATAAGGGGAACAACTCAAGCAGGCGCATTGCGGAGCTGTCCGGAGTACCGGAAGCGACGGTTAACGGATTCTTCGCGAGAGCGTCAAAGGACCCGTCGGTGTACACGGTCGGCCCGATCTGCCGGGTCTGCAATGTGTCGCTGGACGAGTATTTCGGCATTGAAATTCCGGATAAAACTTCGGAGAACGAACACCGCATAGAGGTGCTTGAGCACGATAATGCGGCGGTCAAACGGGAAAATGAGCTGCTGGAACGCTCATATGAGCAGCACCGGCGGGCGCTGCGGGCAAAGGACAGGTTGATTTACTGCCTGACCTTCGTCGCAGCGATGGCGATCATCGCGCTTATCCCGTATTTGAGGCTTGATATCATAGACCCCGACTTCGGCCTGTGGCGAGGCGCCCCGTCCGTAGTCGGAGCGGTCGTGATCGTTGCGCTGACGGCCGGCGTCACCGCGACGGTGTACTTTTTTGTCATCAGCCGCAAAGAGCGGCGGGGGAAATAAATTCACGCCGGTGCCCGAATAGGGCACCGGCGATTTTATCAGGAGGCGACGAGGATGAAACTGTCTGGCTTTTCGCTCCGTCTCGGCAAGCATGGCCGGGTTTATTTCCGGACGGGCGGTGCTTCAAAATCAGCGCCCCGAGCCTCGGCACCCCAAGCGCCCGCAGCTCCCCAGCCGGTGTATCGCAATCCGTATACCCTGTGGGGGATGATGTGGCGCATCTGCCTCGCTGCCGTGTTCGCTATGAACATTTACGCTGCGTACATATACGGGGAGTTTCCGCGCTTTCTGTATAGCTGTGCATTGTGCGCGGCTATGATATTCTTCAGCGTTCGTTACTGTCTGCGTTATCACCGCGCGTCGACCGCTCCTATACAGGCGGCGCAGGACAGTGCTGACGACGGTGTCCCGAGCGTGCCCATAAAAGGAGAACCGGAGCAGGAAGCGTCGCAGCCTATTGCTGAAGCGGAAACACCTGTAACCCCCGCATCAGCCGCAGCATGGCAGGCTGAACTTGACGATATGGCAAAAGCAGAGAGGCTGCAAGCGCAGCTTGACGCCGAGGCTGCGGCGCGAGCTTCAGAACACAAGATCGTGCCGATACTGCTGGAACTGGATACGTCGCCGGAGCACCAGCAGGCGCTGAAAGACTTAAAGCTTAAAATGGCAGCTCATGGATTGCGTGGCGAGCTGGTTTTGCAGCAGGACGACAGCACCGTTAGCGTGTTGCTTGATGACTTTGTTCTCGGAAAAGCCAGCACGGCGGATGCCTTGTGGATTGATAATTGTTTTAATTATATCGATGCAGTGCCAACGTTTGAAGTTCTTGGCGGTGGGTGTGATGCGCATAATGAGCCCCGCCCTTTTATGGTTGTGGCTGACTTGTCCGTACATGGTACGGCACCGGGCGTTCCGACCTCGCACGACTTCAGCATCCCGCCCGCCCGTCGCATTTGGGGAGTGAAATCTGATGCCGTCTGCTACGCAAGCAGTACCGGGACGGTACATCTTTCGTTTGGCCCTTGCGATATCGGCGCAGATTGGACGCCTATGTTTGTCTTCGATGCCGCAGAACAGGGACTCAAGCCCTGCTCCAAGTGCTTTTAATAGTTCCCGCGCCTCGGTTTCCGAGGCGCGTAAGTTTATACTTAGGGAGGGAAACCATGCCGCGCAAAGACGCGCCCGAATTTTATTACAGTAAGAGCCGCGACGCATATCGAAAGCGGCTGCGGAACCCTGTCACCGGCAAGTGGGATATTGAGGTCTGGGGCAAGACGAAGGCCATTGCGCGCGAAAAAGCCGACTGGCGTCAGGCCGAGCTTGACGCGATGGGCATGGACGGGCAGCTGCACGTCTGGCAATACGCTGCCCGGTGGTACGAGCTGAACACGGTCAACTTGTCGTCTAAGGGGCGCGCGAACCATAAGAACGCGATAAATAATCACATCTGCCCGGTGATCGGACACATGCTCCTTGCCGAGGTCAAACCGGATGATATCAAGGCCGTTATGGCAGCCGCAGGGTCGCTGAGCAAATCGACACAGCAGAAGATCGTGACGACCCTTAAAATGGTATTCAGTGCGGCGGAGGACAGCGACCTGATTCTAAAATCCCCCTGCCGCAATATCAAGGCCGGGGGCCGGAAGGCCGTCGAGAAGAAGCCGCTCACTCAGGCGCAGCAGCGCACCGTGCTGGAGGAGCTTAAGGGCGAGCGGATATATCCGTTTATTCTGCTCTGTCTGCTCTGCGGCTTGCGGCGTGAGGAGGCTTTCGCCCTACAATGGGACTGCGTGCATCTCGACGATGCCGCGCCATACATCGAGGTTCGGCGCGCCATTCGCTGGGAGTCTAATCAGCCCGTTGTGTCCGAACAGCTAAAAAGCGACGCCGCCGAGCGCAATATCCCGGTTCCGGATTTGCTGCGAGATGCGCTGCGCGCCCTGCCGCACGAGGGTGACTATGTCTGCCATATCGAGGGCGGGCGACCGTATAGTGAATCGGCCTACCGCCGCGCATGGGAAGCCGTAACCGGCAGGGAAGTGCGCCCGGTGACATATACCAGCGCGCGCACCGGAAAAGAGGTCTGCGTCCGTCTGAAGCTTGGGGATAAAGTGCCGTTCCGGCGCTACTGCGCAGCGTTCGATTTTCATTTCTCGCCCCATCAGCTCCGACATACATATATAACCGAGCTTATCCTCAGCGGCACACCGCTTAAGCGGGTTCAGTATCTGGCCGGACACAGCTCCGTCAAGCTCACGCTCGACGTTTACGCCCATCTGCTTGATAATGCCCCTGCCGACGCTCTCCAGAACGTAAATGATAGTTTCAAACACCTGAGGGGCAGCATTGAGGGGACAACTGAGATAGACAAGGTCTGACGCATTGCGGCGCAGTCACTTAAAGACTCAGGGGCGCAAGTTTGGTAAGGATGAGGTCCCCAGTTCGAATCTGGGTAGCAGCTCCAAGGAAAAACCCCGGAATCTCAACGGTTCCGGGGTTTTTCTGTTTCGTCAAACGGTCTCAAAACACCCCAAATTTGCCCAGATTTTGGGGGGCATAATGGGGGGCGTAAATACCCTTTGGGGGGCATAATGGGGGGCATGAACCGCCCTATTTTACGACCTTGTGATAGTACTCGGCGAGCTTCTCCGCAGGTGCCGGACCGTCCTTGTCGAACAGGAACGCCTTGGCAAGATCGGCGTAAAACTCCGGCCGGTCGACGCCGTATTTGACACCGACGGAGTAGTAATCCGAGTACATCATATTCATCGCAGCGCAGAACTCCTCGGCCGTGACATGGTCGAACGTCACACCAATCGCCGCGGCGATGCTGGCGGTCTGATCCTCTGTCCAGTGCTGGCCGGTCGAGCCGTCGGCATTGTCCATGTGCTGGAGCCATGCGCGCAGCTCATCGTCGGTCAGGCGCTCGCCGTGACCGGCGTCGTCGCCGAGCTTGGCGCGGAGGTCCAAAAGCAGGTTGAGCTGCTTGACCGTGTCCCAAGTCATCTTCCCGGCCTTGAGCGCGCTTATCTCCTTGTCGAGGGCTTCACAGGTGATTCCCATGGTTCAGCCCCCAACTTAGGCCAGCTTGACCATGCTGGCGCAGACGTGGTTGATTGTACCGGCAACGCCGCCGATCGCTGCGCTGATGGTTGGAGTGCCGTTGCAGCACACGGGGATGTAAACGGTCGTCTCAATGTGCAGAGTGTAGACGTTGTCGGCCACGGTTGTAATCTGCGCATCAGCGCAGGGGAGCGCGACAGTGTCCTTGAGCGCCTTCAGCTCTGCGACGCCGGCACCGCTTGCGGTGAAGATCACGTCGTAGCTGATGCGGTAGAGGCCGCCGTTATTGACAACGAAACCGCCCGTCACGGTCTCCAGCGAGCAGCCGGTATCGGTGTTGAGGATACCGAGGACATTGACGGGGGTGCCCGATGCGATGAACGCCTGGGGCGTATTATTGTAAGCGTTCTGAGCGCTCTTGTAGTGCGAGTTTTTAAGTCTCTGATTGCAAGACATAGTAATGCTCCTTTCAATAAGTAATGCCCGGACAGCGGCTGCCGTCCGGGCCTGACGCTGTTAATAGCGGTTAATCATCTGGGGTCATGCGCAGCAGCCGCAGCCGCCCCCACAAAACGGGGAGTTGCCCGCGTTGTAGGTATAGCCGTTCGGGTAGCGAACAACGCCGAAGAGACGGTTGTCCATCTCAAGGCGCGCGATCTGCGCCGCCTGCTCGGAGATGCGCTGCTCAAGCTGCGACTTTTCGAGCGCTGCGAACTTGGCGTCGATATTCGCGCCCAGGTTACAGATCTGGCGCTCAATAGAGTTGCCGGTCTGCGTGATGGTCGCGTTCGTGCCGTTCTGCGCAAGGGCCATCTCCTTGCCGAGCTGGCTGATGTTCCCCTGCATCTCGTAGCCGAGATTGCAGATGCCGTTACCCAGATTCGCGAGGCGCTGGTTGAGCGCTTCAAACTGCTGGTTGAACAGTATCTGCTGCTGCGAGGCCGCGGTCGCGTACTGGCCGAAGTCGCTCTGTCCGCCGAATCCATTACGGCCGAAACCGATCATGAACAGGAACAGCACGACGATCAGGAACCAGCCGCCGCCGAAACCGTCGCCGTCGCCGAGAACGCTCTTGATGTCCGAAAGAGAAAAGTTCTCCATGTGGGTCCTCCTTTCTTCAGAGTTATATAAACCGTGTCGACCCGGCTTATTTCAGGAAAGTTATAAACTGCTTGGCCGCACCCTTGAGATACTCAAACTCCTGCTGGCTCATCTGCCCACTGGAGAGGAGCCGGTTGATCTCCGCCTCGGCCTGCTGCGGGGTCACGTTCTTCGCGAAACGCTTGAACTCTGCGAGCAGCGCAAGCGGCGAGGAGGACGGCGCGGAAGTGGGGCTTTTCGAAGCTTTGAAAAAGGGATTACTCACTTTTCTTGCCTCCCTTCGCCGGGGCCTGACCTGCTGACTGCTGCGTAAGGAGGCGCGACAGGATGTCCTCAAGATCGGCCTTGGTTATATAATCCTCCGGCTTCGGAGCCGGGGCGGGGACGAACTCCTCCATCTTGCAGAAGGTTGTTTCAGTACCCATATTCCCGCCGGTACGGCAGGCGATAACGGCGTCGTTCATGGCCATCACATAGACCTTTTCGCCAGACATAACCGGGACGCGCTCTATATCCTCCACAGCTGGGACGAACACTATCACACCGCTATCGAAACCGCCCCGTGTCATGGGCTGCGGCTGAGGTCTCCCCATCATGGGGTTGTTATAATCGTACACACAGACACCTCCTGTCTGCTTATATTTTAATGCACGAAAGCCGCCCAAACGTGTACGTTTGAGCGGCTCTTGGTGTACGTTTCGTGCGAAAAATTTTTTGAAAAACTTCAAGAAAATGCTTGACTTTTGCGCTTGGTATGGTATAATTAAACCATCCCAAGTAAAAGAAAAGGAGAAACGGAAATGAAAGAATTTAAGGAGAACGTGATTAACAAGATGATCGAAAAGTCGCAGGATATGCGCATTGTCTCTCTGAGAGAGACTGCCGCAGAGCTGGGCATCAACCACATTAGTGCGCAGGACACGCGAGACATCGCGCAGAGGCTCCGGAAGGTCGAGGGGTACCACCTTGTTCAGATGATGAACACGCCGAATGACAGCCTGTTCTGCTCGCTCTGCCTCGTTGAAAACGGCGTCGAGTTCGACGATGGGAAGGACTTTGAAAGCGATGCCGAATAAATCAACCTGGGAAGAGACCGAGGGCACCGAGTACCGCCGGAACCATAAGCGGGAGACTTACGACGCGGTTACTATCCAGTTCCGGAAGGACGGCCGCGACGGCCTCACTCGGGACATCGTCAAGGGCGCGGCTGAAGCGCAGGGGCTGCCCGTGGGAGAGTACATCAAGGCGCTCATTAAAAGGGATATCGAAGAGCACAGAACGCAGCAGGCTTGAACCTGCTGCGTTCTGTGTTATAAGGTCGCTATCTTGTTCTTAATCGACCGCACGCGCCGCTTAATGACCTCAATGCTGCAATGCTGCTCGTCGGCTATTTTTGAATAGCACCATCCGCGCCCGCAGAGACGCAGGACGGTGATCTCATCATCGGTGAAGCCGCAGTCGCGTTCCAGCTGCTCTCTGAGCTCTCGCGGAAACGACAGACTGGGCTTGCTGTGCGGTCTTAAAAGCTGCTCACGCAGCTCTGTCGATATCGTCATATCATATCGGCCGGCAAGCCCGAAGCGCGGCAACGCTCCTCCTGTGCGGTCTGACGCGGCTTGCGTCAGGCCCTGTTAATAGTTATTCGGACTTGCCCAGCTGCTTAACGATCTGATTAGCGCCGGTAGCTGCGAGGCCGGACACGATGCCGACGGCGACGGCGGTTATGTAGTCCGTCGCCGGGAACTCCGGCATAATCATCATGCCCACGACTCCCAGCGCGCCGCCGCAGATTCCGCAGATGACGGGAATCCACTTGTTATCAAGGCCGGTTGCCTTGACTACTTCGCCGATAAGATACGCGATGACGGTGATCGCCGCCACGCTCGCTATGCCTACTATTTCCATGTTTTGACTCCTTTCAATTTGTGCCCGAATAGGGCACATTTACGGTTTGTGAAAAGCTTCCAGATCAGCTATGCGGTGGTTGGCGACCCGGATCTGCTCATCCATGAGGGCAGCCTGAGTCTCCAGCGCATAGGTTCTGTCGATGACCTGATTATGCTTCTCAACGTGCTTGCTGAGTTCTTCGAATTTTGTTTCAATGACCGCCTGAAAGACGGCCTGACTCCTGCGATTCGCGAGCCAGGCGCCAAGTGCTGAAAAGATTCCGGCGACAATGGCGCAAACTATTGCTTCTGACATTGTAGATGTCCTCCGTTTTGTGGTTGAACTGCCCGGTAATCCTATCTCATGCCGCATCACCTCCCGGAAGTGTCAGCAGCGCCGCCCATGTCCGGGGGCCGCACTCGCTGTCCGTGTCAAGCCCGGAGGCCGTCTGGAAGTGCCCGACCGCCGCAGCAGTCGCAGGGCCGTACTCTCCGTCGACGTCCAGGTTATACCCGCGGCAGAGGAGCAGCGCCTGCACCGCGCGCACGTCCGGACCGACCATGAGCCGGAGCCCCGGCGTGTACTGGAGCAGCCGGGGCGGCCAGTACGCGGCGGCCGGCGTGCTCTCCGGATCGTCCGCGCTGTCTGCCCCTGAGTATCTGAGTACGCAGTCCCAAGGATAGTTATAGTACCCTCGTGTATATATCTCGCGCCCGGTCTGGTCGCCGGTCTGCCCGCCGGTCGTAGCGCCGTACTCGTTGATGCTTGCTTGCACTATCTGCCCGCCGCCGATATACAGGGCGGTGTGATGCACGTGGTTCAGGAGCACATCCCCGCGCTCAAGCCCTGCGCCGGTCGTGAGATCGACGCTGCCGGTCACATCCTCGAAGCCGCAGCGCAGCATATCTCCGCGCATGTTGCCCGTGTAAGTGCAGCTGAGCGGAACTCCGGCTTTCTTAAACGCGGATATCACCAGACTGCTGCAGTCGTAGTCAGGCCCCCAGCGGTTCGCCTGGTCATAGCCGTGGCTGTCGTCTGCCGCTATCTCCAATGCGCGGGCCACGGCGTTATCAATCACGCTCATTGGGCTCCTCCTCATAAAGGATGGTCAGGCCGTAAGCCTTGGCGGCAGCGTGCTCGAGTATGCAGCCTCTGGCGTTCTCCCATCCTTTGCAGAAATACGCCGCATGGCAAAGGCTCATGTTCGTTATTGACCTTGCAAGGAACATCAGCGGAATATTGACTACACCGCGTTCCTTGCATTTTGCAGCGCTGTACCATTCATCCGTGAACAGTGTGTTCACTATCTCATAGCCCCTGCTCTCAAGCGCGGCTATTGCCCGCTCTCGCGTCGCTACGATTTCCTCTTCGGTCTTACCGTTCATCGGCTGTGATAACATTGCTTTCATCTGATTTTCCTCCTTATGTTACTGTCGTAAATCTTGAGAGCAGCCACCCTGTCGGGTCTACGCTCTCGCGTGCGTCTTCCGTCAGCAAGCCGCTGTCGGTCTTCTCATCGTCCATTACTCAGTTACCTCCGTTACATAGAGTCCCACCAGATCGGCGAGGTTGAACGCGAGCGGCTTACCGCTGTCGCGTGTGCAGAGATAGACCTTGCCGTTCTGACTGTAATACTTACCGTTGAAAATTTCCATCGGCTGAGTAAACGGGATAGGATCGTCAATCGTGCCGCTGTGCTCTTCGTCTATAACTTCGTAGAGTGCAGCGGTCGGCACGCCCGGCACCCACTCGGCGCTGAAGGTGTGCTCCGACGCGTCGGTGCGAACTCTGTATAGCGTATCGCCGTGCAGGAAGCGCTGTCCCGGCGTCGCGGTCGTGCCTATGAGATTAGACCACTGCTGATAGATAAGCTTGCAGGTGCGCGCCTGCGCGTCCGAGAGGGCAATCCCCGCGGTGTCCATCGCCGCGCGAAGCTTCTGTGCGCTTGAAAGATAACTCATGTCGTCTTCTCCTCATTCACCACGCCCAGCAAGTCAAGTGCGGCGCGCATGTCCTCAACTTCAGCAGAGCTGCCACCCCGCTTGATCTCGGCAATTTTGGCAAGGATCGCGTTTTTACGCTCTTCTATCGTCATGATGTTCCCCCCAGTGCGGCTTCAATTTCGGTTAATGCCGCTTCATACTGTGTATTCTGAGCTGTCACATACGCCGTCTGTGCCGCGTAAGCCTCGCCCAGGTCCTTCCACGGCGCTAACATCTCTCCTGTGAACACCTCGCCGTCCTCGCGTGTCCACGTCTCACCCGCCGGGACAAAGCGGAAGCTTTCTATCCACTCCGGGCATTTGCCGTCGAATTCATTCGTCTCTATTGCCCTGCGTCCCTCTGCTGCGGAGACGTAACATTTATAGTCGCTGTCTATGTAGATCGTCACGCTGTGTCCCTCCTCATTCAAGCCAGATGTTATAGACCTTTCCGGCGGAATATGCTCCTACAATCTTGATGTACTCCGAGTCCGTCAGCGCCGATATATCGCACTGCACCGTATTCCGGGCAATTGCGCCCTGCGCTGTGCTGGTAACTTTGGCAGTCCAGTTAGTATTATTGATCGTAGTGGAGGCCGCGGCATCTGTGCCGACGCCAAATCCCATGCCGTAATCACCGCCCCAGTTGTAGGAGCACTCAAAATCAACACACAGTTTCGTGTAGTTGTTCAACGCAACAGCGGGTTTAATGTACATCGATATGCCGCCGTCACTGGAGCTACCAGACCAACTTATACTGTCGTTTGAAACATTCCCGCCGCTGCCCGCAACAGAATACCCAGACATTAAGCCAGAGCCATTTTTGAAGATGAAAAACTCATACACCAGCTCCACGGTCTCGACCTGCCCCTCAGCTGTGATGCTCACGGCCTTGCTCGCGCTCTGGCTGCCTTTGACCGCCTTGACCGTCCACGTTCCGGCGGACGGAATAACAAACAGTGCCTTGCCGCTCGTATCCTTCGCCGTCAGTGCCACGCTGCCATTTGAACAGGTGCAGACGCTTCCTTCCGGATACGTCACGCCGATAATCGCGTAGGGGTCGGCCGCCTCAAACGTGCCGGTGATCTTGTCGCCCTTCTTGTTGTGCGCGGTGACGCCCTTGAGGAGCTTCGTAGCCTCGACGGTATCGCCGGTGAGGTCGATCAGCGTCTCGCCATAGTAGACGATCTTGCTGTTTCCCATACTCAGGCTCCGATCGTGACGGTCATACCTCCGGCAGCGTTCGCAGCGCTGGTGTACGGCACGGCGGCAATAACGACCTCAGAGAGGTAGTCGTAGCCCTCGTCGGGGAGGATCGTCTGTGCCGTCTTGGCCGGGGTCGCGTTCTTGCTCTGTGCGTTGACGCTCTCGCCGCCATAGGTACCCTTGACGCCGAGGATCGTCACATCTTTTTTGATATTCCCGGCGACGAGCTTCAGCTTCTCCGCGGCGGCTATGCCGACCTTGCCGCTGCCGTCGTGGTAGCCGAGCTCAATGGTGTACTCGCCGTCCTTGGAGGCAATCTCCCCGGCCGCCGCGCCGCGGTTCGGCATGGTGCCGGTAAGCTTCGCGCCGCGCGCGTAAGCGGTCTCCCCAGCGAGGAGGTCGTCCACGTTCGCGGTGGCGTCGCTCGTGTCGCTGTCAAACTCACACGTGCCGATGACGGGGTCACCAGCCTTGTCGTGCGCGGTGATGCCCTTGAGCAGCTTCTCCTTGCTTACAGTGTCGCCGGTGAGATCCATCAGGGTCTCGCCGTAAAAAATGATTTTACTGTTTCCCATTAGAGTTATCTGCACCTCCTATGTTGCAGGTCTTTCCTCCGGCGGCGTTGGTGGTCTGCTGAAAGGTGACGCCCCGGACGTTCACGTCCTTGCGCATGACGAGCCCCTCGGTCTCCAGCACCTGTGCCGTCCGGAGCGGCTCGACGTCATACGCGCCGTCATAATAGTCATGGATGCCTCCGCCGCTGCCGACGATGGCGGGGCCGAGCTCAACGGTCAGGGCCTCGTCTGTCAGCTCGACGGTCAGCCCGCAGCAGCCCATCACAGCACCTCCTTGTCGGGGGAGGCGATTACGCTGAAGGCGGTTTTTATCCTCGCCCCGCGGAGGCTTTCCGCGGAAAACTTCGGGCGGATTATCGCCTCGTTGACGCCCGGCGTCATGCCCAGTGTCTCATCCTGCGTCAGTGGGAAGAGAAATCGGCCGGAGTCGTATGTGATCTCGCCGGGATAGCGCTTCTCAACGCCGCCCATCGTGACCTTGACCGCCTGTATATCGGCGGTGGTCACTTCTTTGCCGTTGAGTTTGATGGATATCGGGACGCTCAGCGCGTCCCCCTGAAGGATAGTCAGCATAGTGTACCTCCTTATCCGGATTTCGGCACGCCGATCACGTAGTCGATCAGGTACGTGCCGCTGTCGTAGGACAGCTTCACACGATCCCCGGCCTTCAGCGTAAGAGCGGCGTTGCCTTTGTACTTTTTTGTCGACGGTGCGGATTCGCCCGCGAAGATCAGCGTCACGCCGTCGGCCGCGACAGCGCCGACAGTGGCGATCAGGAACTGCGGACGCTCCGCCCCGGCGGCGGGCAGGTTGAAGAACTCATCCATTACAGCACCGTCCTTTTCGCAGTGTGCTTCATGAGCTCACCGGCGCGGAGCGTGAGGCTCCAGCCGGTCTCCTCATAAATTCCCCCGATGGCCGGGTGATCTATCGCGATAATGTCCCCGACTCCATGCCCGGCTTCGGCCATTGTGGAAAACTCGACCGTCTGTGTGCTCAGCTGCGACTCTGTAACGAGCCTCTTAGCGTAAGCGTCAAGCGCTGCCTGATCGGCGATCTCGTTGACCTTGACCTGCTGGCAGATGCGCATCCCGCGCCGGATGGTGCTTTTGGAAGACACCGGGGAGTCGTTGACTGCGGTCGCTGTCAGAGTCGCGCTCCGGTCGGCGTTGGCGCAGATGCAGATGAACACGTTAGGCGCGGAGAAGATGTCCGTCCCGGCGCTGTAATCCGGGGCCATAGGTTCTCGCAGAATGTTTCGTGAACTGTACCGGTGCTTGATCCGCTCGACGGCAGGCGCTGCATAAGGCTCAAGATGCGCCAGCCCGTCGCCGTCAAACCAGACGTCGCGGTATACGATCTCGCCCATCAGAGTGTTGATAATGTCGAGCCTTGTTGTACCCGGCTCAAACTCACGGTCAGCCGGAAGCGTGGAGGCGTTGGGGATGATGCGCGTCCGGGCTATGTTTGCCGCAGCAAGCTGCTGCTCAGCTGCGGTTATATAGTTCGTCCCGGCCGCGATGAACAGGCGGCTTTCAATTCGGTCATTTTTCAGTATCCAGCCGCGGTCATAGGCGGTGATCTGCTGCCGTTCTCCGGTCGTGCTGCCTTGCAGCGTCGGAGTTGTTGGGCGGAAGATGCCCAGGCTCTTCCAGCCGGTACCGGTGAAGATCATCGGCTGGAGTTCGTCGCGCAGCAGGTCAAAGTCCGCGTCGGGAACGATCTCTCCGGAGAAGCTGCCCTTTATTTCACCGTCAGCGGCAAACTTGATGTTCGGCGCGTCGTCCGGGGAGAAGCGCAGCTCCGCAAGAAACGCCCCATTGCGCAGCGCGTTGAGCTTGTATCGCGTCTCACGCATCGAGGTCGACCTCCTCCGGATAGTGCATCTGGCTCACGGCGAAGTTGTAAGAGCTGTAGAACATGCTCTCCGTCTCGCTGAGTGTGTCGAGGATGCCTATGACCATCTTGCCGCCCGGCGTCTTGAGACAGACGGGGGAGCCCATCAGGGCCTCCAGGGCGGCCTTTTCGGCCTCGTCGTCCGTCGCGTAGCTGACGGATATCGACCGGTCGCAGAACTCTGTCAGCTCCGCCTCCGGGAATTTTCGCCCGGACAGATGCGTCAGGCTGAACGCGCGCGAGGCCTTGATGGTATTCGTCCTGTGCTGTGCCGTGGAGAGCCTTAAAAACAGCCAGTCTCCGGAGCCTAAAGCCGACAGCATGACGGTTTCCGGCATGACGGATACTGTGACCTCATTCGAGAGGGAATAGTTATAAGTCCCGTCCGATGCGCAGGCGCGCACCTGATACCTCACGGTGCCGACGGAGTAATCGTCCGTATAGCTGTAGTCCGTCGTTTTAGCTATCGCGACGCCGTCGCGATAGATCACAAACTCAGTCCAGCTCCCGGCGTAATTCCATGACAGCTCCGCGCGGTGATCCGCGTCGACCGTGAGTACGACGGCCCCGCTCGCGGTGTGGCTGACGGTAAAGGTCGCGCTGCCCCACTCGCTCCACAGTCCATAGCTGTTCTGGCTGCGGACGCGGAATGTATGAGCTCCGTCGTCGAGGTAGACCGGGCAGCGCCACGTCTTCTCACTGCCGTACTCGGTGACGTCGATGATGTCGTCAAGCTGTAGCTGAGAGGCGCTCTGCTCGCTGGTTTGCCAGTTTATGAGAGGCCGCGGGGAGGCGTCCTTGACTACGATCACGGGCTTGGTCGGGCCTGCGACGACTACGAACGACAGCGCGGTGCTCCACTCTCCGGCAGCGCCGTCGAGGTTGTAGGTGCGTACTCTCCAGTACCATGTCCCGGAGGTGAATGTACCGGCCGGGGCGGCGTACTCATTGGCTGCGCCCGTCACAGTGCCGAGTGTTGTCCATGCACTGCCGTCAGCGCTCTTCTGTAGCTCTGCCTTGGTCTGCGCACTGCCGCTCTCGTTGCTGTGAGTCCAGCGGAATGTGATTGCCTGTGTGCCGTCTTCGAGGGAGCTGTCGGGGCTGAGCGGCGTCGCAACGGGGATGGTGTCGACGGAAGAGAACTCCTGCCAATCAGTCGTGAAGGATGCGCTGGAATTGGTCGTGCCGACAAACCGGAACTCATAGGCTCCGGAGTCGGTCAGCGTATTTGCTGGAAGCGTACATGATGCGGATGTTCCGGACACGGTTGCTGCCGCCGCTGAGTAGGAGCTTGCGCTTTTTTTACGATATTGCAGTGTCGCGCTGGTCGGTGCCAATTGCTCTAAAGTGACAGCCGAACCTTGAGAAACATCTGCTGCGAAAAGGACCGGCGCGGCTCGGTTGACCACTGCGCCAGCTGCTGGCGTCGTATTTGCGGCGACCGGGACAGCATCTGCATCCCCGAACGTGATGGCCAGTGTAGGCGGTGTCGACGCATGCCGCGAGGAACACAGCAGAAAAGCAGCGTCCTGAGTGGACAGGTCGTATTTGAATGATGAATTAAGCTTGAGACCGTTCAGTGCTATTCTCTTCACGGCAGCACTGTTCAGAGTTTGCGCCCAAGACTGAAGAGAGACGGCTGACGTGAAAGCTTTCGAGGCGACAGAAGATGTCTCAAAAGCAGACGGCTCGTCGTCGTAGCTGACAGAGTCCTCGGAGAAAGATTCTGCCAGGGTAAACAAGTAGAACCGACCGATGGCATTGGAGCCGTTGAAGGTGACGTCAAGTTGTCCAGCGGTTATAGGCTTAAACCGATATGCCGCGGCGGCTGAAGCAAATCCGACAAAAATGTCATAGTAGGTATAATTGGTATTATCGCTGAACTTGTACCAGGGGAGATTAAAGATATCGCCAGAATGTACGTTGTTGCTGCCCCAAACCTTGGTCACCGCCGCCGACTTGTTCGCGGTCAGTGTCAGTGTCGTGCTCATCTCGGCGCTCCCTTCATCCGGCGGACGCGCTGGGCGTCGCGCACTATCTCAATAATGTCGTTAAACTCCTGAATCGTCCGCGCCTCAATGTAGACGTTGACAGGCGCGTCGTAGCCGCCGTCAGCGCGCGTCTCCTGCGCGTTGGCGATGACCGTACCCTGCGGCAGGTAGACGGTCTCCGGGCCATTCTCGCCGACCCTCGTGCGCCCTCCGGGGAAGTTGTCGTTGCCCCCGGCGTTGTGGAAGTAGTTGCCTGTCCACTGGCCGGTCGTCGGGTCGTAGTAGTTGCCGGTCGAGTCGTAGTAGCTCTCGGTCTTATAGTCCGCGCCGTAGAGCGCCTTCTGGATGTTCGATGCCTTGTTCGGGTTGAGCCCGAGCGCGGTGCTGATGCGGTCGCCGTTGAGCGTCAGCAGGCCGACGATCAGATTGATTGTATCTGCTGCCCATGCCAGCGTCCCGGCAATGCCTTGCAGCAGAGTCCCCAACGGGGGGAGGATATCAGCGGTGAGATCGCCCAGCGGCTCAAGCAGGGAGACAGCGCTGTCCAGTATCGAACCGAACGCCTCGACCGCGCCGGAGTCGATAAGCGCTGTGCCGACCTTCTCTATAAGCTCGCGTGTCTCATTGAGAGCGTCGGACATATACGGCGCGTACTCTGCGCTGATCTGCTTGCTGACGGCCTCCTGAGACTTCAGCAGCCGGTTCTGTGCTTCGTCGACGGCGGTCAGCGCCTTTAGCTGGTCATTGCTGAGGATGTAGCCGACGTTCTCGGCCTCGGCTGCGTACTTTTTCAGCGAACCAGAACCCTGCTCGATAAGCGGGTTGAGCTGCTGCGCACTTTCGTTGATAAGACTCATGGCCAGCGCGTCGCGCTCTGCCTGGTTGCTCATTTCGCCAAGTCCGTCTATCACGTCGAGAAACACGTCATAGGAGCTGCGGAGGTTGCCCTGTGCGTCGTAGATGGATGCGCCGAGCTGGTCAAACTTCGCGGCGGTCTCCTCGTTGCCGTTCGCCGCGTCGGACATCTTTGTGGTTAAGTCTTTAAGCGAATCGGCGAGCTGGTCGGAACTGACGCCGATAAAATCCTCGGCATACTGGAAAGCCTGCAAGTCCGTCGTGCTGACGCTGGTCTGCAAGGACAGCGCCTCAAGCTCCTTAGCCGCTGCCGCGGTCTCCTTGGTGACGTCCATCAGCTTTTTCTCGAGCTTAATGACGACCGCGACGACCGCGGCAACGCCGGCTGCCGCCGCGGCAGTGGAAGCCGGGATCTTGCCGAGACCTCCGGTGAATTTCGAAATCCCATCTGGCAGTTTAACACCGAGCTTGTCCGCGACAGTATCGAGCACGTTGCCGAGAGAAGTCATGCCCTCGGCGGCCGAGCCGGTCGAGCCGGACACATCGTCTAAGGCACCGTCCATGCCCTCAATGGCCGTCTGCGTCCGTCCCATCTCGCCGTAGATGTTGGCGAGCGCGGCCTCGGCGTTGTTGAGCTGGATTATCCAGGTCTGTGTCCGGGAATCAGCCTCGCCATAAGCCTCGGCGGAGTCGGCGACGGCCTGTTTAAGAGCTTCGACCTTATCCTTCTGCGTCAACATTTGGCGCTCAAGAATGTCGTATTTCTGAGTCAAAAACTCAGCGCTGTCGGTGTTGCCGTCATACTCGGCAGTGAGCTTATTCATCTCGGACTTGAGCACCTTCGCGCCGTTGTTGATCTCGGTTATTGCCCGTCTGAGCTTTTCTTCACCGGTGACCGTGAACTCGGTATTTACTTTGCGTGTCGCCATTTACTCACCTCCAAGGAAGAACTCACGCGCAGACGGTTTATCACGGCTCTGGAGCGGTTGGGGGCGCTCCGGCGGAAGCAATGCCTCACACAGCGCGTTCAGGCGGCGCGGGCAGAGCCCATACCAGAAGCTTTCCTCCGTGCCGTTGAACCGCGTCAGCCAGACGGCGAGAGCCTGCGCAAAATCAATTTTCAGATCCGGCAGTGTGCCGGAGCTCAGTTTTTTTCGGCGCTCCCTTCGGGCTGGGTCTCGACTTCATCGTCTTTGATAATGGCCTGGCGGACGAATCTGACAATTGCCATTGCTTCATTAACCGCGGCAGGGAAGTCAGAGATAGGCGGCATGTACTTAGAAACATCGTGGATGTCAAAGTGCTGCGGCCAATGGTGCCTATGAGCACACCCGTTAAGCATAGAGGTGAGAGCTATTGCCGCAACGCGGAGATACGCGGTTCCATCAATTAAAGCGTTGAGGTTTCCCATCTCGGCTTGAATGTCCATGATGGTGTTGTAGTCGGCAATAAGGTCATACTCTACGTCGCCGATTTTCTTGTACGTCACCTTGTTTCGGATATCCATAACTCACCTCACGCCGTCATCTGGAGCTGTTTCTTACACCATGCGAGAGCGTCGGTCTCCGAGTCGACCTCGGCGATCTCCATCATCAGCGGAGCGGTCGTGCCGGACTTGCGGTCGGGCGAGATAAATTCACCGGTCGTGGTCGGGGTCGTCCACTGGATACTGTCGTTCTCGGTCTGGTAGGCCATGCTCGGCGGGCCGAACATCGCCTTGCGGACAAAAATGCAGATAAAAGCGTCCGAGTCGTCGGAGTCGTCGGCCGGGACGTATGCAGCTATACCGACGTAGCGCCCGCGGGTGTTCTCACCGTAGCCGATGCCGGTTATCTTCTTTGCGCTGCCGGTGGTGCCGATGTCGACCTCCGATGTGTCGGCCTTGAATATGCTTGCCTGAACGGCCAGCGACAGCGCCTCGACCGCCAGAGAGATCGTGCCGCCGGTAAGCTTCTTCTTGTAGCGGCTCAATGCTCCGGAAGAATAGAGGCGGCCTTCAGCAAACTTCAGGTCAAAGTTGGCGGTGATGCCGCGGCCGAGTACCGTCTGGTTTGCGTAGGTGATCGCGCCGGTCTGGTCGTTGTACTGGTATTCTCCGAAGAGAATGTCACGCAGACCGAAAGGAACGAGTTTTTTACTGCTGAGAGCATCGCTCATAATTTTTCCTTTCCGGCTCAGAATCCCTTGGATTTGAGCCAATCATCATAAACTTTGAACTCCGCGGCGACTACGTCGTCCGCGCTTTCTTCGTTAGCCGTGCGCATCCACTGCCGCGGCTGTATGCCGCGCTTCGGGGCTCCGAACTCCCACACAAAGCCGACGTCGTTGTTAGTCGGCGGCTTGGCGTAGGTGTGCAGCGGATTCACCCGGTTAACATTGGAGACCGAGAGCACGTGCGGCTCGGCCTTGCGCCTCCCCTTAGGGTAGGCCAGATAGTAGATGCGCCCGTCCTTCCTGGTCTTTCGCACTGCAACGATGCTGTTCATCAGCTGCCCGGTCTTGACGAGCCCCATCCGGCGCAGTGACCGGCGCATCGCTTCAACGCCGACCTTGCTGCCGGCCTGAAGCATCTCGTCGATCACGCCCTCCGGGATCTCTGCGATCTGCTGCATGTCCAGCATGAGCTGGCCGACGTCGGAGGAGAACTTAGCCATCCCCCAGCGCCTCCTTGCCCTCGAACTCAAATACCCAGTGCTGTCCGTCCGCATCGCTCGCGGGGACCGTATCGGGGTACGTAAACCCTGCGGAGAATACGGCTTTGCTTATGGCCTTCAGCGTCGCCTCGGGGTTGGCCCCGAGCGGCAGGTAATAGTGCAGCTGGTAGAGGTAGACCATACGCCGGGGCGCACCGCCGGCGTGCAGCCGGGGGGACTCCGTGCGGTTGTAGGTGCAGTATTCGTCCGGCTCTTCGCCGGGTGCCGGCTGGTACCTGTCGGGGCGGACAGTCGGCACGATCGGCTCGACTGCCGCCACAAGTATCTCGTTAAGGCTCATTCTGCACCTCCAAGCTCACGTAGCTCCGCGAGGATCTCCGTGAACCCGCCGCGGTCGCCGTAGTGATTGACGTAGGTGATGGCGTAGTATTCGCCGTTGTACTTGACGTGGTACAGTCGGCTGATTTTCACCGGGGATGTGCGGATAAGGAAGCGGACCTTGATGGTACCCAGGTCTGCCCCTTGCCGCAGGCTCTCCGTCCCGCTCTGACGCGTGAACTGCGCCCAGCACCGGCGGATAAGCTTATCTTTGATGGTTTCATATCGCGCCGTGTCGTAGGTCTTGACGCGCTCGACGATCTCAATGCGCTTGTCGAGCGCGCCTGCATCGACATTAAGCTCTTCCATCTGAGCCCTCCTCATAGCTGTCCGCCACGGCCTGCGCCGCAGCGTCAAGTTTGAGCTGGTTTATAACTGGGCGCAGGCCGCGCGGCATTTCAGCCTCGGTGCTGACAGCGTCGCGGTGGTCGTAGTAGTACAGCGTCAGGCTGTATGCTGCGATGTCATACCGCGCGGAGTTGTCCGCTGTGCGAAAAATGCCGGCGCTTGTCAGATACTCAAACGCGCTCGCGAGAAGCGAGGAAATAAGAGTGTCCTCCTCGCTGCCGTCAACGCGCATATACGCCTTGCAAGCAGCGAGGCTTTCCGGACAGATGGTCGCCATTATCAACCGCCGCTCTTGGGCAGAGTCGCAACAACGAAGCCCTTGTGACGGATGATATTGCCGCCGACCATCGCATCACCGAGGATCGTCAGCATACGCTCAACGCCCTTAATGCTCTCGTCGACGCGTATGGAGTAGTCGCCGAAAAGGCCAAGCTCGTAGTTCATGGGGTCGCCGTAGAGCATGGTCTGAATAGCGGCGGAGGCAGATGCGGTCGAACCGGAGAGGGGAGTCAGGGCGGATACGATGCAGTAGGGGACGCTGGTTCCGCCGTCTTCGATGCGCCCGATGTTGGGATTGGCTGCATCCGGAATGACCCTGAACACGCGCTCCTTGTTGCTGTTGCGTATCTTGCCTATGGCCTTCAGATCGGCCTTGGCGAGATACAGGCAAGCGCCCGAGCCGATCTCACTGTCGCTGCCGTATGCATAGTACAGCGTATCGAGCAGATTCTCGTCGATGGCGCTGACATTCTCGGTCGCATAGATCGCCTCGCCGGCCGCGTTCTTCGCGGTCTTAATGCCGAACATGTCCGGCGTCGACTGACCGTCGCCGTTGACGATGAGCTCGGCAAGCTTGCGGTACATCGCGTTCATTGCCATGCTGTAGATCTTGGCGTAGTAGTTCGCCGGGCTGAGACGGCTTATGTTGCGGTCAACGTAGGTCGTCACGTTCATTTCATACGGATTGATCTTCGCAACGCCGAAGGTCGGGTCCGCGGAGGCCGTGCGCGCCTTGCCGGCATTGGTCGTGACCTTGCCGGTTTTTGCGTCGAGCTCACTGATGACATAAGGCTCGCTGAAGCCGCCAGTGCCGGCCAGATTCTGTACATAGACCTGATTGACAATAGAGCTGGGGTTGTTGCCGATGAGGTCGCGGATTTCGGAGCCCGCACCGGACGGCTCGACGATCGTGCCGGTGGCGAGGGTGGTCGCATCGCGGAGCCCGCGGAGCACTTCCACGGTCGAGAAATGCACGGTCTCATGATTGCGCAGCGCGTTGGCGCGCTCCTCGGCGATGTCGCGTGCTTCTGCGCCGGTCGGCGCGTTCTCAATGACACGGCGCTCCTGCTCACGGAGGAGGTTCTGGACGCGATCAACCTCAGTGTTGATGTTCGTGACTTCATCCATTGCGGAGGAATAGGCTGCCTCGTCGTTTGCCTGATAGGCAGCAGACGCACGGTCGAGGGCGGCGGTCCTGGTTGACGCGAGATCAATAAGTTTCTGCTTAAGATTCATTGTTCACACTCCTTAATATCTGTTCTTTTCAATTTCAAGGCGGGCTCTTGCCTGCCATGGCATGGATTGGATCGGGGCGGGTGCGGGGTGGCCGGCTGCCGGGGTCGCTCCTTTTGCAACGAGGTCGGCATACCGGGCGCGCAGCTCTGCTGCGCTGGGCTGAGTTGCTCCGTTAATAAGCCCGCGGATGCTGCTTCCGACGGCGTTAACGATGTTGCCGGGGATTATGCCGGTTGTGTCGTCCTGATACAGGATTTCGTCTGCAAGCCCCATTTCGACGGCGTCCTGCGCCGGTATCCAGGTCTCTGCGCGCATCAGCTGCGCGAGCTTGTCACGCGTCGCTTTCCCGCGGCATTTGCTCTCATAGCCGTTGAGGATGGACTCCGTGATACTGTCCAGCAGCTTAATGCTGTCGCGGTGGTCCTCGCGGTTGCCTTCGGTCACGATGGCGGGCAGGTGCAGCATGATCTGAGCCACAGGGGAAACCTGCACCGTGTCGCACCCGGAAATTATCGTGCTTGCCGCGCTCGCCGCGAGCGACTGTACGACGGCCACGGTGCGGCACTCCGCACCGCGCAGCAGGCTGAAGATTTCAAAGCCCGCAAACACGCTGCCGCCGCCGCTGTTGACCTCAACGACGAGATCATCGTCGACGTTGTCCCTTATGGCCTCGCGCACGACATGCGGGGAAAATGCACTGATACCGAACCAGTCATAGACCCACAGATCATCGTCCGCGACCACTGTCCCGTTGAGTGTCAGTATTATTGTTATCGCCTCCTTGGTTTCGGTTTTCGCTCAGCCGCTCCCATGCGGCAAGCGGTACATAGTTAAGCGATGCATAACGATCGTCGCCGCCCTCTACGTCAGAGAGATCCTCCAGCGCGCGGATGTCGTTGACGCTGTATGCGCCGATCTCGCGCATCACACGGTACCACGTACCGCGGCTGTCATAGTCGCCGCGCAGCTCCGCCATCATGTTCATGCGTACACGGTAACGCCTGGCCTCGCTTGGCGGCAGGAGCTTATATACGAGCTCCTCCTCATAGGCGGTGACCTTCGGATGCAACGTGCCGACGACGTATTCAATGGCGTTCTGCTCGTTGGAGCTGTAACTCTGCTTACCGGCCTGGAGCTTGTAGAGGGGCACTCCGAAGAACCTCGCGATGTCCTGCACACTCAGCTCGGTTTGTTCAACAAACTGCGCGTCACGGTTGCTGATGGCGATGGGCTTATATTCAAGCCCGTAGTCCAGAATTGCGATCCGCGCGGCGTTGGACGGGCCGGAATGGCGCCTCTCCCATTCACGTCGGAGAAGCTCTTTTTTTGAAAGCTTTACGGTCTCGCCGTTGATCGTCGTGGTGATCTCGCCGCTCAAGTCGGTAGAGGTTTGCAGCACGCCGGCCGGCTGACCGCCGTTGACGTAGTAGTTGAGGTTATACTGCTGGGCTGCCCGGGCAGCGCCTATGGTCTCGCTCGCCCGCTGGAGGGTGCTGATACCCTGCCATCCGTTGCGGGAGTATCCCATGATGTGGATCATGTCCATCCGGTGGACGGTCATCGGCTCGCCGGTAAACGGATGGATCACGGTGTACCAGACGTGTCCTTCCGTATCCAGCCAGGGGGTGACGAGCTCATGCGGCACGGGGAGAAGCTCTCGCGGGCGAAGAGTGCTGCCGTTTCGGTCTATCCAGATGTAGCCGTTGCCGCCGCAGTCCACATTGACCTCCACCATTTTTTTCATGGCGGTCGGGGTCTGAGCTTCGTTCGGCCGGATCGTCAACAGGTCGTTAAGCGGGTGGTCAACGCGCTCACGAGTTTCGCGGTCCATCACGTATATCGGCAGTTTGCCGATGCTGTCCGACAGCACCTCAATGCAGCGGTTGACGGCGGAGAGCTTCATCGCGTTAGACGCAGCGGACGACGTCACGCTATCGCCGATGGGGTAGCCCGCAGCCGCAAGTGTGGCCACGGTAGTGTCATTGCGGATGTGGGGCGGTGCGCCGCCCAGCACTGCGCGTATTCCGCGCTCAAGGGGATTGCTCATGTGTTGCCATCACCTCCCTTTGATATCAGCGCGGCCGCGCCTAAGAGAAGAAGCCCGCCAACGATAAACGCTGCCGGTATACTCAGCAGCGCGACCCCGGCAGTTATTGCCGCGGCGCCGAGGATCACAAGTATGGTTATCATGTTTGCCTCCTGTGCCCGATTCGGGCACATCTTACATTGTCCAGTTTTCATCTATTCGGTCGGCGAGAGTCGGGCTGTCACGCCGAATCAGTGCAAGCCCCAGTGCGTTCATTGTTGCCGCCACGGGGTCAATGCGCTCGGTGTCGTCCTTATGGCGCTTCGACAGTTTGATATCGCCGTAGTTATCGCGTATTTCGTTCGCGTTTGCCAAACACCACATAAACAGCGGGTTTTCTTCGATCACGATTCGGCCTTGCAGCAGCATCGTCCGAAATTCTTTTACCGCGAGGTTTTGACCGGAGCAGGTCTGCCTGATTTCGACAGTAAAATCCTCGTTGTTTCGGTCCGTGCACATCTTGATCGCGAGGTCGGTCGCATTGTGGCCGTCATAACCGATGTGCTGTATTTTCCAGCCGTGCTCGCGTTCGTTCTCGCTGAACCAGTTTTCAACATAGCTGTTGTCTGTTACGTCGCCGGGAGTGAGGGTGCAGTGTCCGGCCTTTGCCCAGGCCTCATAAGGCACGCGGTCGCTTCTCATGTGGCGAGCTGCCTGGTTCTCGGGCATGAAGCCTTCGCCTTTAATGGCGATGCGGTCATCGTCCAGGAGAAACACCGCAGCAGCTCCGGTGAGGTCGATGCGCTTGCCAAGGTCAAACCCGCCGTAGCCCTCGCGTCCGTCCGTCAGTGCCGCGAACTCCTCGGCGGAGACCTGCGCCGCACGGGCGAGCTGCATCTGCTCTTCGTTCAGATAGCGGTTAACGCTGCCGGTCTGCCAGCGGCACATACGGCGCGTCAGAAACTGCCGTATTTTGTCCGGATCTTTCGATCCATACGCCGCGTTATATTCGCTTTCAATCTCCTTCAGGAGGTATTTGCTGTATTCATTGGGGTAGCGCAGGCAGGGGTTAGGCATGCTCCAGAGACTTTTGTCGTGGGGGTCTGCGCCCTCCGGCAGCTCGCGGATCATGACGAAGTACGTCTCATCGACGACCTCGCCGCTTACCACGAGTCGTGCGTATTCTTCCTCGCGGTAGCACGGCTTGCTCTGGGCGTCGTCGCCAGCCGTGGTTATGGCGTCCAGCAGCGCCTGAGGGCGTTTGCCGAACGAGTTGAGGCCGACGTCGTAGATGTCAGACGTGGAGTGCGCGTGGTATTCATCGACGACAAAGTACGTCGGCGCGCCGGAGTCCTTATTTTTAGTGTCCTTGGACAGCGCGCGCATCCTGCCGCCGCGTGTCTTATGCGTCACTGGGTTCGCCTTTGGGATGTTCAGCCGCTTGGCGATGGCGGGGGACGCCCTGGCTATTGCCTTCGCGTCGTCAAAAACGCGCTTTGCCTGTGTACGGTCGACCGCCGCGCATTCCACCTCGGGCATCATTTCAAAGCGAGCAAGCTCCGGGTGATATGGCGGATACATAGCGTCAGCGCACATGTGGTACAGGCATTGTCCGGACTTTTCAGTGCTTTTGAAATTGCCGCGGGCGCGTTTGTTGTAGGTTCGGGAGAACCGGCGCGCGCCGTCGTCAACGCTGACCCAGCCGTATATGTTGCTGAGGTCAAACACCTGCCATGGCTGAAGCTCTATCGGCTGCCCGCTTTCAACGCCGCGTACTTGCCGGCATTGACCGAACCAGCGGATGATCCGGTCGGCGCGGGTCGTATCGAAGATGTAGGGGAAATCAGGGGTGTCCTGCCGCTTGAGGTCACGGAGGAAGCGCTCACATGCCTGTATTTCTGCCGGGCAGCACATGGCGCGGAGTTTACCTTGTATCACCTGCTTCGCGTAGACCGCTGCGGGATGGTGCAGCCCGCTCTGCTTCCGTGCCGGCATTAACCGAAGAGATCCGCGTCGGGATCGTCAGCCGCCTCGGCGGCCTTCTTCTTGGCAAGCCCAGCGCGGCTCGCGGGGGTCAGTCCAAGCCGGTCGGCATACTGGAGTATCAGCCGTTCCTGACTGCGGAGCTGGCTGTCAAGCGCTTGTATCTGCTCGATCAGTCCGAGCAGAATTTTGACATCGACGTCTTTCGACTTCGCCTGACGTTCAAGCTTCTTGCGCATCTTGCAGGTGAGGTCTCGGCGGGAAAGCATGGAGCAATAGAGCCCGAGTACCTCGCTGTCAAGATCATCCAGGAGATCCACGTTTGCGGAGGAAAGCCGGTCGAGAACCTGTGTCCAGTAACGCAGCGCGACACGGTCGCCCTTCGCAACGTATGGGGGTGGCTCGATGTTCAGCGTCTCGCGCTGGGGAATGGTCGCGGCCTCGGCCTCAATGCGCGCCTGCTCCTCGGCAAGAGTCATGTTTTTCGTCATGTTTTCAATTCGCTTTGCTTTTGGCGGCACGAGGCTCACCTCCTCAATTTTGTTCGGGGACTTTTTCACACACC
>ERZ1034913.399-NODE-399-length-36574-cov-54.875243_pt1 | contig 36574 bp, 39 predicted proteins | sample MGYA00520697_ERZ1034913 | MGnify/ENA primary metagenome ERZ1034913 (study PRJEB33766, sample SAMN09781786) | gut metagenome | biome: gut microbiome | host: Homo sapiens | place: Madagascar | study: EMG produced TPA metagenomics assembly of the PRJNA485056 data...
TTGTGGTGAGGATATCACCTTTAATCAGGTGGCCAAATTTACTGTGCCACTACATTCATTAAGTCACCTGTTTTGTGTTGTGGTGAGGATATCACCTTTAATCAGGTGGCCAAATTTACTGTGCCACTACACACTCAGTGACAGTGTCGGGCGACTTGAGCCATCGTGTGCATCAGCAGGAGCATCAATGGCATAGCGCGGTGCCAGATTCGGTAAGCCAACAGCCTCCTGGTGTTTCTGACAGGCACCAAGCACAGATGAGTTAGACAGGTTTAACTCCCGACGCATAAAGTCCAGCAGAATCACACCAGCCTGCATCTTGTCAGCAGCCTGTCCGGATAATTTTTCCGGTGCGCTGGTTACCATGTCGAAAGTACGGATCACCTTCAGATGGAATGACGGGCTGATCCACATTGCATAGGCATACACCAGTTCCTTGCAGACATAAGTTCCCCGTTCATTTCCCCCATGAATCACACTCACCGGGTCAACACCCAAATTCTGGGTGTTGGTCAATTCATGAACAAGCTCAACAGTTTGTTGGCTGGAAAGAAACTTTCCCGGCTCCTTGGTTCTGGCATTTGCACCAGATGCTACTGCTGCGCGATGCAGATCGTTCAGGCTGTAACGCCCATAAGCATCACGACGAACTTCAATACCATCAATGACCATCAGATTATTCATACTTCGTTTCTCCTCTTGATCAGGCGGCTGCACCCGCCGTTTTCTCGTACTTACTGATAGTGATCTCGACCTTCCCTTTCGGGATAACCGGTCCCCACTCCACCAGCATTCTTTTCACCTGACTGTCGTCTTCCCACACACCCGCGTGGGTCAGGGCGTCAAACAGCGCCTTGTTATAGTTGTCCAGATCGCGGATCCGGTTATCCGGAGGAAACAACACGATCTCCACTGAAGCAGGTGCCGACGTTGGTTTCGGCAGACGACGTAACTGCTCAACTATTGCTGCACACGCCGCGCTCTGGAATTTGCGCCCCGCTGCGCTTATCAGGCTCTTACCAGCAAACGCCCCTTTGTTGGGGTGTCGCCAGTACGTGTTCACGCTGGGCGGAAAAGGCAGTATTAGCTTCATACTTTCAGGCCCCTCTCATGTAACCAGTGGGCTGCACGCAGCCTGGCGTTTTCCTCACCGGCAAGCAGTGAGCGGATAATCCCGACCGCCTCGCTGTCGTCGTCCTTCACCGCGGTATGAAGAGTGATACCACGGGCCACGCCACGCTTTATCGTGATGACGCCTTTTTTCTCCAGTGCTCTAAGATGCTCCACCGCTGCATTCACTGAACGGTATCCCAGCATGGTTGCCACCTCCTGATTGGTTGGCGGGAAGCCACGTTCTTTCTGGTAAGAAATCAGCATATCCAGCACCTGCTGCTGGCATTGAGTTAACGTCGTCATTAAGCCCCCACGTAATTCCCTGACAGATACCACTCTTCACCCGATGCAGCGCGCTTGCTGCTTTTCCGTAAGCACCGCTCACGACGCGCCAGAAAATTGTTTCGTTCTGGCTGGGAGTGGCTTTCACGGAATGCCTCCATCCACACCGTTGCAGCTCGACGGAATAAGCCCCTGGACTCCAGTTCTTCAGCCTGGCGGGTCAGGCACAAAATCACCCGGGGGTCGTTAGTGCCGACATAGAAATTGCGCACAGGTCTGGTTTCACAAACTGGTTCCGGCTCCTGCGATATCTCAGCCTGGCGCGGGAAATGTCTGCGTGTATCCTCTTCACAACGGTGAGCCACACGCCCACTCTGACGTAACTTGCTTGCTGACTGCAGAACTCGCTGCCGTGAGTAACCTGCAAAAGCATCCGCAATGTCTCCGGAAGTACACCCCGGATGGGCTTCAATGAATTTCTGAACGTCATTCAACAGACTCATGATCACCCCCTGAATCCTGCCGGGATCTGGCTGTAGTCCACGTTGTCGTAACTGGCTTTGAAGTACGGGTCTTCGCGTTTTTCGGTGTACGTGCTGACGGACGGCGATAAGCGCAGGGAAAGCTCATCCCATTTTTCCCGCAGCTTCGACGGGCTGAGCACGTTACGGCACCAGAACGGATCGCGACTGACGCGGCTGTACATCTCGCAGATTTGTTTATGAGTACGACCATCCTGCACACACATCAGGCGAATTTCGTTTGCCCAGGCTGTCCAGTTCGGTTCTTTGGGACGAACCACCTCGCCGTCACATTCGGCGGCCTGCTCGTACAGGGCGATGATTTTTTTCCAGAGCCACTGTGCGCAGGTCAAATCATCCTGCGTTCCCCACTGGCGCTTTTTAGGGCTGAATACAACCGCATCAGGATGGCGAGTTAAAAACTCCTGTTCAGCCGTCTGCGTGTCCGGTTGCGAAGCGTCCGGACGAGAAGTTTTTTTATCTGACGGATCATGTTTTGATTTTACTGACGGATCCCCGCCAGATTCTGACGGGTGAAAAACCGCTTTTTTGCCAGATTTCGACGCATCAAATTTTGACGGGTCAGATTTTGATGCGTCAGATTTTGACGGGTCAGAATCTGACAGTTGAGAAAATGCCGCTGCCTGAAGCTTCGCAACGTTAAGCTGATAAACATTCGACGCATTGCGGTTACCCTGGCGACGCGCCTTACGCGTTAACCAGCCTTCTGCTTCCAGCCGTGCGATAGCCGTTCTGACGGTACTCATCCCCGCGCCAATCTGGCGGGCAATGGTTTCAATTGATGGCCAGCACACACCTTCGTCATTACTGAAATCAGCTAGGCGGGCCATAATTGCCACGCTGGATAATTTCATGCCTGACGCAGCGCAACCATCCCATACATAGCCGGTTAATTTAGTGCTCATGACCGACCTCTATTTCCCTGAATTTACGACGAAACTGTTCGAGCGGGCTGAAGCACTCATGCTCATAGCCTTCGCGGAGGTAGATAACCCGTTGTGTTTCCGGTTCCCAACGAATGACTCTGACGGGCACTCCGTAGTGATCTTTGAACCAGCGGTTAACTTGTCGCAAAGGACTGTCTCCTTCTGCCGGTTGAAATCACCCACAGCCCACTCAGCAAAGCTGTGGGTTACAATTTCCCTGTCACCTGGTACATTCACTGCATAGCAATATTCCACCTTCGCTTTTCCACCCGGTACAGGAAGCGCAATCAGTTGCGAGAGACGGTAGTGTGTTGTTAAACTGTTCATGCGTTAGTTTCTCCACAGACACAAAACGCCACGGCGCCCGGAGCTGCACACTCGCGGGCGTCACTCTTTTCTGGAGCGCAAAAGATTTTGTAGACCAGTGCTGCATGCTCCTGCAGCTTCGAAATTGACATGTACAGCTCGTCGTTAATTGCTGCCTGCTCGTGTGGTTCCACCACCCCGTCTTCAATTGCTGAACGAATCTGTTTTGAATAACTGCCGATCTGTTCAATAACCTCCAACAGGCGCTGGTTGATATCGGCGTTCTCTACTTCCTCAATTTCAGGAAGTGATACAAACACCCCACCAGCAGACTGTGCGACAGCATCCGCAATGTGGTGATTGCCAGCAGCACGCTGTAAAACCATTGCCCATCCCAACGGGAAAATCTGATCGCCATCTGCACGAAGGCGGTTGAATAAAGCGTTCTCTGTTACATCCAGCCAGTCAGCAGCTTCAGCGTAACCCCCTGGCAATGCCGCGATAGTTTTTCTGACAGCTTTCACGTACCACTCAGGTTGTTTTTCCACTTTCCAATGATGCTTACCCACGGCTTACCTCCTGTTCCTGTGGTTTAAACCCATTCTGGTTTTGGCTAGATTGAAAACGTGCCGGATAAAGAATCTGCATTTCGCTGACTTCACCCTTAAAAAAATTGGCTAAACGTTCTGCAAGTTCGATAGATGGAATCTGCTCCAGCCTCTCAATACGACTCAACGTCGCTGGATTGACTTGAACACCCGCAGCAACATGCTGCAAAGTGAAACCATGCGCCTTACGCACATTTCGTAATGGTGATTGCATATACCCTCCAAATATTGCGCGTTATGCATGTTATTTCACGCAATTATTTTGCGCAAGTTGATTTGCTTATCACGCAATAAAGAAATGTAATAAACGCATGAACATAGGAAACCGAGTCAGACAACTTCGCCAAGCGAAGAACATGAAAATCGCCGATCTCGCTGAAGCAATAGGAGTAGATGCGGCGAACATCTCGCGCTTAGAAACGGGTAAGCAAAAACAATTTACCGAACAAACACTGAGTAATATTGCCAAGAGCTTAGGTGTTGATATTGCTGATCTCTTTACCTCTGCCCTCAAAAGTAATACTGTATATAAAAACAGTAATAATGAGGATGTTGCGCAGGTGAAGGATGTGTTCCGTATTGAAATGCTGGATATCAGTGCCAGTGCGGGAAATGGCCTTATCCAGGGCGGTGATGTCATTGATGTGATTCATGCCATCGAATACAGAACTGATAATGCTGTATCAATGTTCGGCGGACGACCAGCCAATCACATCAAAGTTATCAACGTTCGTGGGGACAGTATGTGTCCAACCATTGAGCCAGGAGATCTCATCTTCGTTGATGTCAGCATCAATCAGTTTGATGGTGATGGTATATATGTCTTTGGTTTTGATGACAAAATATACGTTAAAAGACTTCAAATGATTCCTGACAAACTGCTGGTGATTTCTGATAACCAGATTTACCGTGAATGGGGAATTACTAGCGAAAACGAACACCGATTTATGGTCTTTGGAAAGGTCTTAATCAGTCAGTCGCAAACCCTTAAGAGACATAATTAACCTCAATATCCCATCCATCGGCCACCGAAAGGTGGCTTTTTATTACCCACCGTTTTGCATATTTCGCAAATATTACTTGCATATCTCGCAATTTAATTTTATCTTTTGTTCCAGACCAACTACAGGATTACAACAAAATCTGGTTGCAACACGGTGCACGGTGCATGTGTCGTAAGAGGTCAGTAAATGTCAAAAACGAACAGGCAGGACGCCCACGAAGTAGCCGCCGGTGGCGTATGAATGACCGGATGATTCGTTAGCAACAAAAAAAGCGCCCTATAGGACGCTTCGCTCTTTAACAATCTGGTCCCCATCAACAAGTAACTGATAACTTGAGGAGGTGTGAAATGCACAAAACAGAACCAAAAATCGTCGCGCCTGGCTACACAGATGAGGAAATTTATGAGTGGATGACAAAGAAGCTGGCAGCTATAAACCAGCTTCGTGAAGTGCTGTCTTATCGACAGGAAACAATAGACTCCTTAAAAAAACTGGATCAGGAAATCACGGTTTTATCACAGGATGTTACTTTAGATATTGTGCAGACAAATTAGGATCCCATTCATTTTCGTCAAAATCATCAAAGTGATGAATTTGTGATCTCCAGTCTCGATAATCTAAAAATTTCTGGGCGGTTACACTTATTTTATCAAGCGTGAGTTCATCCTGAATTGAAAGAAGAAGTTCATCAAATTCCATCTCATTAATCTGTTTTGGCATCCAGTGATGCTTCATCAGAATAAGGTGAACCAGAGCCTTTTTCCCATTCAACTGATTATAGGGTGTGCCGAATTTCTTCCGGTGCTCATTTAAGACAAGGTCCAGAAGAGTAAGTAATGTTGCCCTTGATTCAACTTTGCTTATTTCGACTGATGACACTACCCCACTGATTTCAATGCCCCGATACTTTCCAACATTTTCACAGTGGGATTTGTACAGCGTATAGATATTACCGGACATTTCTTTTCCTTTTGCGTTGTTGGGGATAACCAGATTAACCGAATCCTTGTTGTTGGGGAATAACCAGGTCCACCTCGCCTGATGTGGCTAAAAGCAGGCACATAACAGCTAAGTATTTTCAACCAGAGAGAATCCTTAGCGTTGTGGTGAATGCGGCTCAGCGCACGCGGGTTAAGGTTGAGGCTGACAGTCGACCTTCTGTGGATACCCACCCGCCTGGTGTGCAACCTTCGCCAGGCACCGGGAGGCACCCGGCACCACAACTTTATGCTGTGTGTAGTCCTGGCGGTACCAGTTTGTACCCTTGCTTCCGGCTGGTACCGTCCTTTTTACAAAACAGAGAAGAGCATCACCGGACGACGGGCTCATAACCCAATCCATCCGGGCGGCAGTCACCGCAGGTGTTCTTCTCTGTTTTGTGGAGAAACTAACCGACCTTGCAGGGTCGATATGATGAGGAGCAGCAAAATGGCTAGCGAACGCAGTACTGATGTGCAGGCATTTATCGGGGAGCTGGACGGCGGCGTATTTGAAACCAAAATCGGCGCAGTTCTCAGTGAAGTCGCTTCCGGTGTGATGAACACGAAAACCAAAGGTAAGGTCTCACTCAACCTGGAAATCGAACCATTTGATGAAAACCGTGTGAAAATCAAACACAAACTCTCATATGTTCGCCCGACTAACCGCGGGAAAATTTCCGAAGAAGACACCACCGAAACGCCGATGTATGTCAATCGCGGTGGTCGCCTGACTATTCTGCAGGAAGACCAGGGACAATTACTGACTCTTGCCGGTGAACCTGACGGAAAACTCCGCGCAGCAGGTCATTAATATCGTTCTTAATTAACCGATTATTTATCTCATCACTGAATATCTTAATATAGTGAGGACTTATTATGTCTCAAAACTTAGACGCAACCGCATTTAATCAAATCCATGCCCTTATTTCTGCTCAGGGTGTTAATGAAATTATCAGTAAGATTGGTGCCGATGCTGTGGCATTGCCTGAGAATTTCCGCATTCATGATCTGGAAAAATTTAATTTAAATCGCTTCCGTTTCCGTGGTGCGCTTTCCACTGCCAGCATCGATGACTTTACCCGTTATTCTAAAGATCTTGCAGATGAAGGCACCCGCTGCTTTATCGATGCTGATAATATGCGTGCCGTCAGTGTGCTTAACCTGGGTACTATTGATGAACCAGGTCACGCAGATAACACCGCCACACTCAAACTGAAAAAGACAGCACCGTTCTCTGCTCTGTTGTCTGTTTACGGCGAGCGTAACTCCCAGAAGTCACTGGCAGAATGGATTGAAGACTGGGCCGACTACCTTGTGGGCTTTGATGCTAATGGTGACGCTATTCAGGCAACAAAAGCGGCTGCGGCTGTCCGTAAAATCACGATTGAAGCAAACCAGACCGCTGATTTTGAAGATAATGACTTCAGCGGCAAACGCTCCCTGATGGAGTCTGTCGAAGCGAAGACCAAAGACATTATGCCAGTGGCATTTGAATTTAAATGCGTTCCGTTTGAAGGTCTGAAAGAACGTCCGTTTAAATTACGCCTCAGTATTATCACTGGCGATCGTCCTGTACTGGTTCTACGCATTATTCAGCTGGAGGCGGTGCAGGAAGAAATGGCTAACGAATTTCGTGATCTGCTTGTTGAGAAATTCAAGGACAGCAAAGTAGAAACCTTTATTGGTACTTTCACCGCCTGATTTCATTACTGCAAATGCCCCTGCGGGGGAATTTATGGAAACGTAATTAACTCAATAATCGCCGGATGGTGAGGACTTCCTTTTACCAGAATTCAGCGCGGTGCAGCGCATATACGTGGAGAACAAAATGTCATTTATTAAAACTTTTTCCGGGAAGCATTTTTATTATGACAAGATAAATCAAGACGACATCGTTATTAACGATATCGCGGTTTCCCTTTCAAATATCTGTCGCTTTGCAGGACATCTTTCACATTTCTACAGCGTCGCCCAACATGCGGTGCTTTGCAGCCAACTGGTGCCGCAGGAATTTGCTTTTGAAGCGTTAATGCATGATGCAACAGAAGCGTATTGCCAGGACATCCCGGCGCCACTGAAACGCCTTCTTCCTGACTATAAACGGATGGAAGAAAAAATAGACGCCGTAATCCGTGAGAAATACGGGTTACCCCCAGTTATGAGTACACCCGTGAAATATGCCGATCTCATCATGCTGGCAACTGAACGCCGCGATCTCGGGCTTGATGATGGCTCTTTCTGGCCAGTACTGGAAGGTATCCCGGCAACAGAGATGTTCAAAGTTATTCCACTGGCACCGGGCCATGCCTACGGGATGTTTATGGAACGCTTCAACGAGTTATCGGAATTACGCAAATGTGCATAACTCATGTAGTTAGTTTTTCTGGCGGGAGAACATCCGCATATCTTGTTCACCTGATGGAAGAACAAAGAAAGGCTGGCAATAACGTCTGCTACATCTTTATGGATACCGGTTGCGAACATCCGCTGACATACCGCTTTATCCGGGAGGTTGTGAAGTTCTGGGACATACCACTAACTGTGTTACAGGTCGATATAAATCCTGAGCTTGGGCAGCCAAATGGTTATACAGAATGGGAGCCAACGGATATTCAGACACGAATGCCGGTGCTTAAACCGTTTATGGACATGGTTAAAAAGTACGGCACGCCATACATCGGCGGCGCGTTCTGTACTGACAGGCTAAAACTCATCCCTTTCACGAAATACTGCGATAACCATTTCGGGCGAGGTAATTACATCACATGGCTGGGTATTCGTGCAGACGAACCCCGTAGGCTGAAACCGAAATCGGGCGTCCGGTATCTTGCCGAGCTGTCAGATTTTGATAAGTCGGATGTTATCCGGTGGTGGCGAAAACAACCTTTTGATTTGCAAATCCCGGAGCATCTCGGGAACTGTGTTTTCTGCATCAAAAAGTCAACGCAAAAGCTGGGGCTTGCATGTAAAGACGAACCAGGTCTGATGCGAGTTTTTAATGAGCTGGTTACAGGCAAACACGTCAGGGATGGTCATCGCAGAACAGGTAAAGACATTATGTACCGTGGTCACCTGACGCTTGACGGAATTGCCAGAATGTCTGCCAACAGCGACTACAGAAATTTGTATCAGGCGATGGTACAGGCCAGGCGATTCGATACCGGCTCGTGTTCAGAGTCATGTGAAATCTGGGGTGATCAATTGGAATTGGAATTCGAAGAGGTAGGGGTATGACAACCGAAATTAACTACCATGCACTGCTTGAGCGCGCACGGAATAAAGTGCAGAGCATTGAGTTCGCCTTAACACAGAGTGCATTCGCTGAGATTCGCGCTGAGCTTGAAAATGATTTAGAACTGGCACGGATTGCACTGGCATCTCTGGAAGTTGAGCCAGATGAACGCGCAGCCTATGAATTATTTATGGAAAAGCGTTTCGGTAAAACAGTCGATCGTCGGAGAGCAAAAAACGGCGATAACGAATACATGGCATGGGATATGACTCTCGGTTGGATCATCTGGCAGCAACGAGCTGGTATCCATTTTTCAACAATGTCACAACAAGAGGTGAAATAATAGAGCCATACAGCCTCACACTCGATGAGGCCTGTTCATTGCTCAATGATATCCAGACCTACCATCGCCGCATCAATGCGGCTTTTTCTTGCGTGTAATTGCGGAGACTTTGCGATGTACTTGACACTTCAGGAGTGGAACGCTCGCCAGCGACGCCCAAGAAGCCTTGAAACAGTTCGTCGATGGGTGCGCGAATGCAGGATATTCCCTCCTCCGGTTAAGGATGGAAGAGAGTATCTGTTCCACGAATCAGCGGTAAAGGTTGACTTAAATCGACCAGTAACAGGTAGCCTTTTGAAGAGGATCAGAAATGGGAAGAAGGCGAAGTCATGAGCGCCGGGATTTACCCCCTAACCTTTATATAAGAAACAATGGATATTACTGCTACAGGGACCCAAGGACGGGTAAAGAGTTCGGATTAGGCAGAGACAGGAGGATAGCAATTACTGAAGCAATACAGGCAAACATTGAGTTATTTTCAGGACACAAACACAAGCCTCTGACAGCGAGAATCAACAGTGATAATTCTGTTACGTTACATTCATGGCTTGATCGCTACGAAAAAATCCTCGCCAGCAGAGGAATCAAGCAGAAGACACTTATAAATTACATGAGCAAAATTAAAGCAATAAGGAGGGGGCTACCTGATGTTCCACTTGAAGACATCACCACAAAAGAAATTGCAGCAATGCTCAATGGATACATAGACGAGGGCAAGGCGGCGTCAGCCAAGTTAATCAGATCAACACTGAGCGATGCATTCCGAGAGGCAATAGCTGAAGGCCATATAACAACAAACCCGGTCGCTGCCACTCGCGCAGCAAAATCAGAGGTAAGGAGATCAAGACTTACGGCTGACGAATACCTGAAAATTTATCAAGCAGCAGAATCATCACCATGTTGGCTTAGACTTGCAATGGAACTGGCTGTTGTTACCGGGCAGCGAGTTGGTGATTTATGCGAAATGAAGTGGTCTGATATCGTAGATGGATATCTTTATGTCGAGCAAAGCAAAACAGGCGTAAAAATTGCCATCCCAACAGCATTGCATGTTGATGCTCTCGGAATATCAATGAAGGAAACACTTGATAAATGCAAAGAGATTCTTGGCGGAGAAACCATAATTGCATCTACTCGTCGCGAACCGCTTTCATCCGGCACAGTATCAAGGTATTTTATGCGCGCACGAAAAGCATCAGGTCTTTCCTTCGAAGGGGATCCGCCTACCTTTCACGAGTTGCGCAGTTTGTCTGCAAGACTCTATGAGAAGCAGATAAGCGATAAGTTTGCTCAACATCTTCTCGGGCATAAGTCGGACACCATGGCATCACAGTATCGTGATGACAGAGGCAGGGAGTGGGACAAAATTGAAATCAAATAATGATTTTATTTTGACTGATAGTGACCTGTTCGTTGCAACAAATTGATAAGCAATGCTTTTTTATAATGCCAACTTAGTATAAAAAAGCAGGCTTCAACGGATTCATTTTTCTATTTCATAGCCCGGAGCAACCTGTGAACACATTTTCAGTTTCCCGTCTGGCGCTGGCATTGGCTTTTGGCGTGACGCTGACCGCCTGTAGCTCAACACCGCCCGATCAACGTCCTTCTGATCAAACCGCGCCTGGTACCTCTTCTCGCCCGATTCTGTCGGCAAAAGAAGCGCAGAATTTCGATGCTCAACACTATTTTGCATCCCTGACACCAGGTGCGGCAGCGTGGAATCCTTCCCCGATTACCCTGCCTGCGCAACCTGACTTTGTTGTCGGCCCGGCGGGTACTCAAGGTGTAACGCATACCACGATTCAGGCGGCGGTAGATGCGGCAATTATCAAGCGCACCAACAAGCGCCAGTATATTGCCGTGATGCCTGGTGAGTATCAGGGAACGGTGTATGTCCCTGCCGCTCCGGGTGGAATTACTCTGTACGGTACAGGTGAAAAACCGATTGATGTGAAGATTGGGCTTTCCCTTGATGGGGGCATGAGCCCTGCCGACTGGCGTCACGACGTCAACCCGCGCGGCAAATATATGCCAGGTAAACCAGCGTGGTATATGTACGATAGCTGCCAGAGCAAACGCAGCGACAGTATCGGTGTTCTCTGCTCTGCGGTCTTCTGGTCACAAAACAATGGCCTGCAACTGCAAAATCTGACCATCGAAAACACGCTGGGCGATAGCGTAGATGCGGGTAACCATCCGGCGGTGGCACTGCGTACTGATGGTGACAAAGTGCAGATCAATAACGTCAACATTCTCGGTCGTCAGAATACCTTCTTTGTCACCAACAGTGGTGTGCAAAACCGTCTGGAAACCAACCGTCAGCCGCGTACTCTGGTGACCAACAGTTACATTGAAGGGGATGTGGATATCGTTTCTGGTCGCGGCGCAGTGGTGTTCGATAACACCGAATTCCGCGTGGTGAACTCACGTACTCAGCAAGAAGCGTATGTGTTTGCACCGGCTACGCTGTCTAACATCTATTACGGTTTCCTCGCCGTAAACAGCCGTTTCAATGCTTCCGGTGATGGCGTGGCGCAACTGGGTCGCTCGCTGGATGTTGATGCCAATACCAACGGTCAGGTGGTGATCCGTGATAGCGCCATCAACGAAGGTTTTAACACAGCCAAACCCTGGGCTGATGCGGTGATCTCTAATCGTCCGTTTGCGGGTAACACCGGCAGCGTTGATGATAACGACGAAATACAACGCAATCTGAATGACACTAACTACAACCGCATGTGGGAATACAATAACCGCGGCGTGGGTAGCAAAGTGGTTGCAGAGGCGAAGAAGTAAGAGCTATTAACTATTTGCCGGATGCGGCGTAAACGCCTTATCCGGCCTACGGTTCGATGCGATTTGTAGGTCGGATAAGATGCGCCAGCATCGCATCCGACAATAAGTGCCGAATGCGACCTACATTCACATGGCGCTTTTTACATCTGACGGTTTTTATTGAAGTTAATCAAACTACCCGCCTTGATAATCTCGCGCTCTTCGGCCGTCAGGCTTTCCATGTAAAGCGTAATTTCCGTTACCGGCGCATCTTCATGGATCACATAACCTTTAAACGTCGTACCCGGATTATCCAGCGCTGCTTTAATGCCAGGGATGTAAATGTAATCCCCCACTTCAAACGTTGGTGCTTCCGCCATCTGCAGCGGTAACATCCCCCAGTTGATGACGTTAGAACGGTAGCGTTTAGTCGCGTACTCCTCGGCAATATTCGCCAGACCGCCAATCACACGCTGGCAGCTCGCCGCCTGCTCACGCGCAGAACCATCGCCTGGTTTCACCGCATAGACCATGCTGCCAATTTCAGTTTGCAGCGGATCAATATGCTCCTGACCAGCAATCTGCTTAATGCGCGCAAACACCTCTGTCAGCTCGCTGACATTCCCCGCCAGACGCTGATTTTCCAGCTCAGCAGTCGCTTTACTTCTGCCAACATAACCTGGATCGCGGCGTGACAGGGTAAACTCCGCCAGACCAATCGGATTTGAACGATAAGAAGAGGTTTCACCGGAAGGGATCAGTTCGTCGGTGGTGGTCACTTCGTCGAGGATCTTCGAGCACACTTTGAGGACGATATTGTCAGTTAGCGCCCCCAATTCTGGCCAGTCTTTTATGTTCGGTCCGTAAATCAACGGTTGCTGGGTCGCCCCTTTCACAAAGCCCTGATAAACACGGTTTTTATACGGCGTTACATCGAAGGCGTACTCCGGTACGTTGTCCCAGCAATCAAGTTCGCTGGCAGAGGTTAAATAGCCACCGTTTGCCGCAGTCGCAGCGATAGAACGAGCGTCCATCAACGCCACCGCTGACATCTGCCCATTGGCTGGCTTAGAGCCTTCGCGGTTCGGGAAGTTACGCGTGGTGTGGCGAATACTCAAACCGTTGTTGATTGGCGTATCGCCCGCGCCAAAGCATGGGCCGCAGAACGCGGTTCTGATGATTGCGCCTGCGCCAATCAAATCTGCTACCACACCTTTTTTGGCGAGATCCATAAACACCGGCTGTGATGACGGGTAAACCGCTAACGAGAAGGTGTCATTGCCACAGGATTGACCGCGCAGTGCATTCGCCGCCGCGATGACGTTTTCGTAGTTACCGCCAGAACAGCCCGCGATAATCCCCTGCTGCACTTTCAGGCGACCGTTTTCGACTTTATCCAGCAGCGAGAGTTTGGCTTTACCGTGCGCCACGCGCTCGGACTCAATTTCAATCTCACGCAGAATATCGGTCAGGTTCTGGTTCAGCGTGTCGATTTCATACACGTTGCTCGGGTGAAACGGCAGCGCAATCATTGGTTTGATGGCGCTTAAATCAACGCTGATGCAGCCATCGTAGTACGCCATCGGTTGAGGGTTAAGCTGGCAGTAATCCTGGCCGCGACCGTGCAGCGCCAGCCAGTTATGGACTTCTTCATCGGTTTGCCAGACAGAACTTAAACAGGTCGTTTCCGTGGTCATAACGTCAACGCTGTTACGGAAATCGGTAGAGAGCGCAGCAACACCGGGACCTACGAATTCCATCACTTTGTTTTTGACGTAGCCGTTTTTGAACACGGCACCGATGATAGCCAGCGCCACATCCTGTGGCCCCACATACGGCGCTGGTTTTCCGGTCAGATGCACCGCAACAACTCCCGGATAGTCGATATCCCAGGTGTCATTAAGCAATTGTTTTACCAACTCGCCGCCGCCCTCACCGACTGCCATTGTCCCTAATGCACCGTAACGGGTGTGGCTGTCTGACCCGAGGATCATTTTGCCGCCGCCTGCCATCATCTCACGCATATATTGATGGATGACCGCAATATGCGGAGGCACAAAAATACCGCCATAACGCTGAGCCGCCGATAAACCAAAAACATGGTCATCACCGTTAATGGTGCCACCGACGGCGCAAAGTGAGTTATGGCAGTTGGTCAGCACATACGGCAGCGGGAAACGTTCCATACCGGACGCTTTAGCGGTCTGTACAATACCAACAAAGGTAATATCGTGAGAGGCTAATGAATCAAACTTAATTTTAAGTTTATCCATATTTCCGGACGTATTATGAGAAGAGAGAATAGACCAGGCAATAGTGCCTTTTTTTGCTTCTTCTTTTTTAATTTCGCCGGTGAAATGTTCTTCGGCAATTATTTCGTTATTACTGGCGAGAAACACGCCTTTTTCAGATAACTTGATCATCAAATGCTCCAGATATCTGCGCACCGAGAAGTGCGCAGAAAGATAATAAATGGATATACTCTAAATAATTCGAGTTGCAGGAAGGCGACAAGCGAGTGAATCCCCAGGAGCTTACATAAGTAAGTGACTGGGGTGAGCGAACGCAGACGCAGCACATGCAACTTGAAGTATGACGAGTATATTTACAGCATGTTCCAGCCGATCAGCATATTCCACCACCACACGCCGAGGGTGATATGCACCAGGAAGGTTAATATCGTCAGTACCGCACCGACCAACCACCAGGATTTAATATCGTTATAACCCACGCCAAAGATGACCGGACCTGCCGCGCCGCCATAGTGAGTAACCATGCCGCCATAGGAGTTGGAGAACAACAGTGCCAGCGCGGTTAACATTAACGGTGCGCCGGAGACGTTCGCCAGCATGGCAAATACCGGTAACATAGCAACGATATAGGCACTACCGGAAGCGAAGAAATAACGAACGATGATGCTGAGGAAAATAATAACGAAGAAAGCAACGTTACCGTGACCATCAAATGCCAGGTTATTTTTAAAGACTTCAGCTAACCATTCGAAGAATTTAACTTTCGATAATAAGGAGCTTAAGCCGATAATACCGCCGTACCAGATTAAGGTATTCCAGCCGCCTTTATTTTTAACCACGTCTTCCCAGGTAACGATACCCAGCAGCAGCATGGTCGCCATAACAACGATTGCCACGGTGGATTCATCAACCCCCAGGGACTTACTGAAAATCCAGCCCAGCAGCGCCAGCACAAAGACACCGAGCAGCATTTTTTCGCGGATTTTCATCGGTCCCAGTTCGGCAAGGCCCGCTTTGGCGATGGTTTTATTATCCACCTTCTTAATTTCTGGCGGATACATGGTGTAAATCACCAGCGGGGTGACCAGCAGCATAATGATGCCCGGCAATCCGGCGGCCAGCGCCCATCCACCCCAGCTAATTTGCAGGTGCAGAATGTCGTTGATCATTTTCAGCGCCAGAATGTTCCCCGCCATTGCGGTAAAGAACATATAGCTGGTGGTTTTGGTGACCATGTAAATGGACATCATCAGGTAATGTCCAACACGACGCGGACTTTTTTCCGGTTCTGACCCCAAAGCCACCGCCACGCTGTTGATGATCGGTAACACAATGCCGCCCGCACGCGCGGTGTTAGACGGTGTTGCCGGAGCCAGTACCAGATCGAGGAATACCGTAACGTAACCCAGACCCAGCGTGGTGTTACCGATTTTACCAATCAGCAGATAGGCAATACGTTTACCTAAGCCGGTGGTCACAAATGCGGCGCTTAAGGTAAACGCCGAGAACACCAGCCAGGTGGTACCTGAAGAGTAACCGCTTAATACGGCGGTGGTCTTAAACGCACCGTCGGATAAGTTACCGACCACCACCATTGAGGCAGCAACGGCAATTAACAGTACGACAGGTTCCGGGAAAGGCTTGATAACCAGCCCCACAATGGCCGCCAGGTAAATACCAAAAAGCACCCACGCCAGTTCGCTTAATCCTGCCGGAGCTGGCATAAAGCCAATAATACATGGGATCGCTAATATCAGAATTAGCTTCCATAACGATTTTTTATTCATTTAAAATCCTGTTCTTTCTGTATGACTCATACAGAAGTCCTTTATTGATTGTCCTTATCCTGACAACGAATTTTTTCAGGGAAGAAAAACTTCACCGGAAAATATTTTTCTGGTTGTCCGAATAACAGATGCGCGTAACGTCGTGGCATCCTGACCTTCATTACTTAAATGAACGTCGAGCGCACCACTGGGGTGTTCAATATTGATATTGCCGTATCCTACAGAAGGGACGATTTGTCGGGTGACGGTGCCTTCCAATGCACAACTACTGGAAATGGCAATAGCACCGGTTATCGCCAGCGCGCGATGGCAAGAATGCGGCATAAAATAACGCACATTAATTGCTCCGCCTTTCTGCGCTGGAGAAATAAGCACAGGTTTAGGGATAACCATATTACTGACATCGCCTAAGCCCATTGCTTTACCCGCTTGTAGACGGATAGATTCAATGCGGGCTAATAATGCTTTGTCGGCATCCAGCTCCGCCGGTAATTCATAGCCTGTTTTTCCCAGATATTCAGCAGGAATAATGACAACTGGCATCGCCATATCGATACAGGTCACCGGGACATCGTCAAAATAATCAATCTGATTATCCGTCGGGAAGACTTTTCCGGTTTTGGTTCCGGCGGCATTCAGGAAAGTGAGCGCAACCGGTGCGGCAGTACCCGGTACGCCGTCAATTCTGGCGCTACCCTCGTACTCGACAACACCATTTGGCGTTTGCACATCAGCTTCGATGAACGTACCCGTATTGACGTTGCGGATACGTACGCGGGTAACTGGCGAAGTCGCTGCAATCAAACCATTTTCAATGGCGAATGCCCCAACGCCAGACAGCATATTGCCGCAGTTAGGCGTGGTATCGACACGTTGCTCATGGACGATAACTTGAGCAAACAGATAATCGACATCAGCACGCGGATCGCTGGAACGGCTAATAATGGCGACTTTACTGGTCAGCGGATTACCGCCGCCAATACCGTCAATTTCCAGATCGTTACCGGAACCCATAATTGCCATCAATATTTTATCGCGCTGCGTTTGATCTTCGGGTAAATGTTCCGCTAACAGGAACGCGCCCCTCGAGGTTCCACCTCGCATCATCACGCAGGGTATTTTTTTCATAATAATGCCCTCAATTTAAAAACATAACTTATTGCGATATGGTTACATTAAGGGCAAAGCATCTCTAATGACTTTAGCTCAACGATTAATAACATTTTTTCATTAATTTAAGTTGGCTAAATGCAGTTAAAATTTTTAACGGCCAGCCACCCAAAATCGACGCTTCCATTTTCCGGAGTAATAATGAAGCATGAATTATCAAGTATGAAGGCATTTGTCATACTGGCAGAGTCCAGTTCATTTAACAATGCCGCTAAATTACTCAATATTACGCAACCTGCATTAACGCGAAGAATAAAAAAGATGGAGGAAGATTTACATATCCAACTATTTGAGCGTACAACTCGCAAGGTTACGTTAACAAAAGCAGGAAAAAGATTGCTCCCGGAGGCGCGGGAATTAATAAAGAAATTCGATGAAACGCTTTTTAATATTCGTGATATGAATGCTTATCATCGTGGTATGGTGACATTAGCGTGTATTCCGACCGCAGTATTTTATTTTTTACCGCTGGCAATCGGTAAATTTAATGAGCTGTATCCCAATATTAAAGTGCGGATTCTGGAACAAGGCACGAATAATTGCATGGAATCGGTGCTGTGTAACGAATCAGACTTTGGCATAAACATGAACAACGTCACAAATTCATCCATTGATTTTACCCCACTGGTCAACGAGCCGTTCGTGCTGGCCTGTCGGCGTGACCATCCATTGGCCAAAAAGCAGCTTGTTGAATGGCAGGAGTTAGTGGGTTACAAAATGATTGGCGTACGCTCCTCCAGCGGCAACCGACTGTTGATAGAACAACAGCTGGCCGACAAGCCCTGGAAGCTGGACTGGTTTTACGAAGTGCGTCATCTTTCGACGTCATTAGGACTGGTGGAGGCGGGACTGGGGATTTCGGCGCTTCCTGGTCTGGCAATGCCCCATGCACCCTATTCTTCGATTATTGGTATCCCGCTGGTGGAACCGGTTATACGTCGGACATTGGGGATTATTCGCCGCAAAGATGCCGTGCTTTCTCCGGCAGCTGAACGCTTTTTTGCCTTGCTGATTAATTTGTGGACTGACGATAAAGACAATTTGTGGACCAATATCGTCGAACGCCAGAGACATGCGTTACAGGAGATAGGTTAATACACCGGCGCAGAAGAGACTGCGCCGGGTAAATCAGCGGTTAGTGTGCGTTAACCACCACCCACATTGGTCCCTGCCCGACCGCATAGCGGCCTTTTTCATGCAGTAGCCCCTGCTCGCCAACAATTTCGTATACCGAGATGTGGTGAGATTTTTGCCCGGCGGCAATCAGATACTTGCCGCTGTGATCAACATTGAAGCCGCGCGGCTGGGTTTCCGTTGGCTGGAAGCCTTCTTTACTCAACACGCTGCCATCTTCCGAAACGCTGAAAACGGTAATCAGGCTGGCGGTACGGTCGCAGGCGTATAAATGACGACCATCCGGGGTGATATGAATATCAGCCGCCCAACGGGTGTCGGAGAAGTTTTCCGGCATCATATCCAGCGTCTGGACACATTCGATATTGCCATGCGGATCTTTCAGTTCCCAGACATCCACTGAGCTGTTTAACTCATTGACGCAATACGCATATTGTTCGTTTGGATGGAATACCATATGACGCGGGCCGGCCCCTTCAACGGTAGTCACTTCCGCAGGGTCCTGTGCCACCAGATGACCATCATCGCTGACCGTAAACAGACAAATGCGATCCTGCTTTAATGCCGGAACCCACAGCGTACGGTTGTCCGGTGAGATATTGGCGGAATGGCAACCGTCCAGCCCCTCGACCACATCGACGACGCCCACTGGCAGGCCATCTTCCAGACGCGTTACGCTCACGTTACCCGCATTGTAAGAACCTACAAAGACAAACTGCCCCTGGTGATCGGTGGAAATATGCGTCGGACTACCCGGCAGCGCAGACTCTGCGGCAAAGGTCAGTGCGCCATCGTCCGGGGCGATACGATACGCCAGGACGCGAAACTCAGGGCGCACACCAACATAGAGATAACGTTTGTCCGGGCTGACCACCATCGGCTGCACCTGCCCCGGCACATCGACAACCTGTGTCAGCGTCAGTGCGCCTTCATGATTCAGGTTCCAGACGTGAATTTGCTGGCTCTCAGGGCTGGCGATATAAACTGTTTGCTTCATGAATGCTCCTTTGCATTTAGCAACTGACTGTAACAGCTAAAATTAGTCGCTTTTGGCGGTGAATGCTGAATTAAAACGCAGAATTTTGTCCGATAGTGGTATCGGTGTACCATTCGCGCAGACGAAAATTCTTAACCTTAATCTGGAATACGCCATGACCACACGCGTGATTGCTCTCGACTTAGACGGCACCTTATTGACCCCGAAAAAGACCTTGCTTCCATCATCGATAGAAGCCCTGGCCCGCGCTTGCGAAGCAGGCTATCAATTAATCATCGTCACAGGTCGCCATCACGTCGCTATTCATCCTTTTTATCAGGCGCTGGCGCTGGATACACCTGCTATTTGCTGTAATGGCACCTATTTGTATGATTATCATGCAAAAACAGTGCTGGAAGCGGACCCAATGCCCGTTAATAAAGCCCTGCAACTCATTGAGATGCTGAATGAACACCACATTCACGGTCTGATGTATGTCGATGATGCAATGGTCTATGAGCACCCGACCGGGCATGTCATTCGCACGTCTAACTGGGCGCAAACCCTGCCGCCGGAACAGCGTCCGACTTTCACACAAGTCGCTTCTCTGGCTGAAACGGCGCAACAAGTTAACGCCGTATGGAAGTTCGCCCTGACGCACGATGACCTGCCGCAATTGCAGCATTTGGGTAAGCATGTCGAACATGAACTGGGACTTGAGTGTGAATGGTCCTGGCACGATCAGGTTGATATTGCACGCGGCGGCAACAGCAAAGGTAAACGTTTGACGAAATGGGTTGAGGCACAAGGTTGGTCGATGGAAAACGTCGTGGCATTCGGCGATAACTTTAATGATATCAGTATGCTGGAAGCCGCTGGTACAGGCGTGGCGATGGGCAACGCCGATGACGCGGTAAAAGCGCGCGCCAACATTGTGATTGGTGATAACACCACCGACAGCATTGCCCAGTTCATTTATAGCCACCTGATTTAATCAGGCGGTTATCGACACACTTTTAATTTGCGCGTACAGCCACAGGCCTGGTTTGATCGCCAGTTCATCCCTGGCCCACGGGCTGATACGCGCCCACAGCGTTTTACCGCCGACTTCCAGCTCCACTTCCACCTGGCCGTTGTCGTCATAACTATTAACAACTTTTGCCCGCAATACGTTACGAATGCTGGTTTGCTGCGGCGGTTGTAAAACCAGAGAAACATCTGAAGCCTGAATGCGGATGCGTAGCGCAGCTTGCAGCGGTTCGTCCAGCTTATTGACCCACAAATGCTGATCGCCCAGCGCCAGCGCGGTCATCGCGTAATGCGGATGATGCTCAAGCACCGTCACTTTCAGAATGCTACTTTGTTGCTCTTTCGGCAGCCACGGATTCATCACGCTACTGCCCCACACTTCCTCCAGCACGCCAAAGGCTTTCACCTGACCGTTTTCCAGTACCATCACTCTGTCTGCCAGATGGAGGATCTCATCCAGCGAATGGCTGACATACAACATCGGAATGTTGATTTCCCGTGTCAGCCGTTGCAGATAAGGCAACAGTTCGCGTTTACGCGGAATATCCAGTGACGCCAGCGGTTCATCCAGCAACAGCAATTCCGGTGCTGTCAGCAAAGCCCGACCAATCGCCACGCGCTGTTTTTCGCCTCCGGACAGGCTGCCTGGTAAACGGTCAAGCAACGGTTCAATGCCTAAAAGCGCCACCAGCTTATCGAACTGATCGACCATACTTTTCGACATGCCGTAGCGCAGATTGCCACGCACTTTGTAATGCGGGAACAGCCGCGCATCCTGAAAAACATAGCCAACGCGACGCTTTTCCGGCGTCAGGCAGATACCTTTTTCGGCATCATTTAGTACCCGCCCATTGAGGACAATCCGCCCTTTTTGCGGGCGCGTCAGTCCACTGATGGCGTTAATCAGCGAAGTTTTTCCGGCACCGGAGACGCCAAAGATAGCAGTGATACCATTGGCGGGCAGCGTTTCATTAATGGTCAGGCAATGGTTGCCCAACGTCTGGGAAAAATTCAGTTCCAGCATGATTAGCGCCCCGCCCGTTCACGGCTGATTCTGGCCAGCCATTCTGAAATCAACAGGGAGATCATCGCCAGTGCAATAGAAATAATGCACAGTCTCGCCGCGCCACTTTCCCCGCCGGGGGTCTGGATCAGGGTATACATGGCAGAAGGAATGGTTCGCGTTTCACCAGGAATGTTCGACACAAAGGTGATGGTTGCACCAAACTCACCGAGAGAACGAGCAAAAGCCAGTACCGTACCAACAATAATGCCCGGTAAGGTCAGCGGTAACGTGATAGTAAAGAAAACGCGCCAGCGCCCGGCACCCAGTGTTCTTGCGGCCTGTTCCAGTTTGACATCAACCCCTTCCAGCGCCAGACGAATTGCCCGCACCATCAGCGGAAACGACATGACGGCGGCAGCGAGAACCGCGCCGCGCCAGCTAAAGGCGAAGGTAATGCCAAACCAGTCATACAGACGTTCACCGATAAATCCGCGCCGTCCCATCGAAACTAATAATAAGTAACCGACGACCACGGGCGGTAACACCAGCGGTAGATGCAGTACGCTATCGAGCAGAGCTTTGCCCGGAAACGTGCAACGCACCAGTAACCAGGCAAAAAAGATCCCAAACGGCAGGCTAAACAGCACAGCCAGGGAAGAAACTTTCAGGCTTAGTAAAACCGCCTGCCATTCTGGATCGGTCAGTATCATTACTTGGTTGTAAATCCGTAACGTTTAAAGATTTCCGCAGCCTGCGGCCCCTTCAGATAATCATAAAATGCTTTCACTGTCGCATTGTTATGCCCTTCCACAACAGCAACCGGGTATTCCACTTTTTTATGTGAATCTTCCGGGAAGGTGGCAACCACTTTTACCCCTTTGCTGGCAACTGCGTCAGAACCGTAAACAATACCCAGCGGCGCTTCATTGCGTTCGACCAACGCCAGCGCGCCACGAACATCTTCCGCCGGAGCCAGTTTCGGGGAGAGCGTATCCCATGCGCCCAGTTTTTGCAGTGCTTCTTTTGCATAAATGCCAGCGGGAACATGTTCCGGATCGCCAACCGCCAGGCGACCGCCATTCAGCAGTGAAGTCCAGTTGGTTTTGCTGTCGATGGTGAAATCTTTCTGCTCGCTGGCTTTCGGTGCTACAACGACCAGGCTATTGCCGAGCAGTGTCTGACGCGTAGCTGTATCGATCGCTTTTTTATCAACCGCATAATCCATCCATTTCTGATCGGCAGAAATAAACAGATCCGCAGGGGCTCCCGCTTCAATCTGACGGGCGAGAGTAGATGACGAAGCGAAAGAAGAAACCACATCCACGCCTTTCTCTTTTTTATACTGCGTAGCAATGTCCTGCATTGCGTTAGTCAGTGATGCGGCGGCGAACACCGTGATTTTCCCTTCATCTGCCAGTGCATTGCCAGCAACAGCGAAAGAGAGTGCCGCCCCGGCAAACAAGTTCAACCATTTACGAGCCATTGGTAACCCCTTAATGTAACGTTATGTAGGCGTCAATATAACGGCAAGTTCGGAATTTTCCCAGCAGTTATTGCTAACCTTTGTGAGGTAGATGAGAAAAAATATCGGCAGGAAAAGCAGGAAGTTGAGAAAAAGAAAATGCCCGACTAAGCGGGCATTCAGGGAATCAATGATTTTGTCCGGGCTGGTCTTTTTTACCAACACCAGAAAAGATGTTGAATACTTCACCAAGACCGTAAATCAGACCCAGGATGATGGCCATCACGACAGGTACCATGATTACGGCGAATACCAGACTTTTTAATAACTCTAACATGGTCAACTCCAGATATAGTCATGAGACTATTCTAACCGCTAAGCACAGAAAAGCACTCCCCTTTTGTGCGGTCAGCTTTGCGTGGCGTTCGTTTTCCGTCACAATAAGACTTTTGCCAGGACATTGTTATGCAGGCCGAAATCCTTCTCACCCTTAAGCTCCAACAAAAATTATTCGCCGACCCGCGCCGCATTTCGCTACTAAAACACATTGCGCTTTCCGGTTCCATTAGCCAGGGAGCGAAAGATGCCGGTATCAGCTATAAAAGCGCCTGGGATGCCATTAACGAGATGAATCAGTTAAGTGAGCATATTCTGGTTGAGCGCGCAACAGGCGGTAAAGGTGGAGGCGGCGCAGTACTGACCCGCTATGGTCAGCGACTGATTCAGCTCTATGACTTACTGGCGCAAATCCAGCAAAAAGCCTTTGATGTGTTAAGTGACGATGACGCCCTGCCGCTGAACAGCCTGCTGGCCGCGATCTCACGTTTTTCACTGCAAACCAGCGCCCGTAACCAATGGTTTGGCACCATCACCGCCCGCGATCATGATGACGTTCAACAGCATGTTGATGTCTTACTGGCTGACGGAAAAACACGCCTGAAAGTCGCAATTACCGCACAAAGCGGCGCGCGTCTGGGGCTGGATGAAGGCAAAGAAGTGTTGATATTACTAAAAGCGCCGTGGGTAGGCATTACTCAGGACGAAGCGGTCGCACAAAACGCCGACAACCAATTACCGGGTATTATTAGTCATATTGAGCGCGGCGCAGAGCAGTGCGAAGTATTAATGGCGCTACCCGACGGGCAAACACTGTGCGCCACAGTGCCGGTAAATGAAGCGACTTCTCTTCAGCAAGGACAGAATGTCACGGCCTACTTTAATGCCGACAGCGTGATTATCGCCACGCTGTGCTAAGCGTGTTGACAATTTGTTATGAAACACGTATCCCTGTCAGTAATCGCTGCACAAAATGGGATATAAAATGTCATCGTTGCAAATTTTGCAAGGCACGTTTCGTCTTAGCGACACAAAAACGCTGCAATTGCCTCAGCTAACGTTAAACGCGGGTGATAGTTGGGCGTTTGTCGGTTCGAATGGAAGCGGGAAATCGGCCCTGGCCCGTGCGCTGGCGGGGGAACTTCCGCTTTTGAAAGGTGAACGGCAAAGCCAGTTTTCCCACATTACTCGTCTCTCCTTCGAGCAATTGCAAAAGCTCGTCAGCGACGAATGGCAGCGGAATAACACCGATATGCTTAGTCCTGGCGAAGATGACACCGGGCGTACCACGGCTGAGATCATTCAGGATGAAGTAAAGGATACTCCGCGTTGCATGCAACTGGCGCAGCAGTTCGGTATTACCGCCCTCCTCGACCGACGCTTTAAATACCTTTCCACTGGCGAGACGCGAAAAACCCTGCTGTGCCAGGCGCTGATGTCGGAGCCTGACTTGTTGATCCTTGATGAACCGTTCGATGGCCTGGATGTTGCCTCACGTCAGCAGCTGGCTGAGCTACTCGCCTCGTTACATCAGTCCGGTATTACTCTGGTACTGGTGCTCAATCGCTTCGATGAGATCCCGGAGTTTGTCCAGTTTGCTGGCGTGCTGGCGGATTGCACGTTAGCGGAAACTAGCGCTAAAGAGGAACTGCTCCAACAAGCACTCGTCGCGCAACTGGCGCATAGTGAACAGCTTGAAGGTGTACAACTGCCGGAGCCGGATGAACCTTCAGCACGTCACGCCTTACCCGCCAACGAACCGCGCATTGTGCTGAACAACGGCGTGGTTTCTTATAACGATCGCCCCATTCTTAATAACCTTAGCTGGCAGGTGAATCCAGGCGAGCACTGGCAAATTGTCGGGCCAAATGGCGCGGGAAAATCGACGTTATTAAGCCTGATTACTGGCGATCATCCGCAAGGTTACAGCAACGATTTGACGCTTTTCGGACGACGTCGCGGCAGCGGCGAAACCATCTGGGATATCAAAAAGCATATCGGTTACGTCAGCAGTAGTTTGCATCTGGATTACCGGGTCAGCACTACCGTGCGTAATGTGATCCTTTCTGGCTATTTTGATTCGATTGGCATTTATCAGGCCGTTTCGGATCGCCAGCAAAAACTGGTGCAGCAGTGGCTGGATATTCTCGGCATTGATAAACGCACGGCTGACGCTCCGTTCCATAGTCTTTCCTGGGGGCAACAACGCCTGGCGCTGATCGTCCGTGCACTGGTGAAACATCCGACGTTGCTTATTCTCGATGAACCACTACAGGGGCTTGATCCGCTCAATCGCCAGCTTATCCGCCGGTTTGTTGATGTGCTGATTAGCGAAGGTGAAACGCAATTGTTGTTTGTTTCGCACCACGCTGAAGATGCGCCTGCCTGTATTACCCATCGTCTTGAGTTCGTGCCAGACGGCGGACTCTATCGCTATGTGCTGACAAAAATAAATTGAGTCGGTAGTGCTGACCGTGCCGTAGGCGGCCTAAGCGCCCTCTCCGGCCAACGGTTCGACGCATCCAGGCATGAAACCGCGTCTTTTTTTTCAGATAAAAAGCGCAATCATTCATAAACCCTCTGTTTTATAATCACTTAATCGCGCATAAAAAACGGCTAAATTCTTGTGTAAACGATTCCACTAATTTATTCCATGTCACACTTTTCGCATCTTTGTTATGCTATGGTTATTTCATACCATAAGCCTAATGGAGCGAATTATGAGAGTTCTGGTTACCGGTGGTAGCGGTTACATTGGAAGTCATACCTGTGTGCAATTACTGCAAAACGGTCATGATGTCATCATTCTTGATAACCTCTGTAACAGTAAGCGCAGCGTACTGCCCGTTATCGAGCGTTTAGGCGGCAAACATCCAACGTTTGTTGAAGGCGATATCCGTAACGAAGCGTTGATGACCGAGATCCTGCACGATCACGCTATCGACACCGTGATCCACTTCGCCGGGCTGAAAGCCGTTGGCGAATCGGTACAAAAACCGCTGGAATATTACGACAACAATGTTAACGGCACCCTGCGCCTGATTAGCGCCATGCGCGCCGCGAACGTCAAAAACTTTATCTTTAGCTCCTCCGCCACCGTTTATGGCGATCAGCCCAAAATTCCATACGTTGAAAGCTTCCCGACCGGCACACCGCAAAGCCCTTACGGCAAAAGCAAACTGATGGTTGAACAGATCCTCACCGATCTGCAAAAAGCCCAGCCGGACTGGAGCATTGCCCTGCTGCGCTACTTCAACCCGGTTGGCGCACATCCGTCGGGCGATATGGGCGAAGATCCGCAAGGCATTCCGAATAACCTGATGCCATACATCGCCCAGGTTGCTGTAGGCCGTCGCGACTCGCTGGCGATTTTTGGTAACGATTATCCGACCGAAGACGGTACTGGCGTACGCGATTACATCCACGTAATGGATCTGGCGGACGGTCACGTCGTGGCGATGGAGAAACTGGCGAACAAGCCAGGCGTACACATCTACAACCTCGGCGCTGGCGTAGGCAGCAGCGTGCTGGACGTGGTTAATGCCTTCAGCAAAGCCTGCGGCAAACCAGTTAACTATCATTTTGCACCGCGTCGCGAGGGCGACCTTCCGGCCTACTGGGCGGACGCCAGCAAAGCCGACCGTGAACTGAACTGGCGCGTGACGCGCACACTCGATGAAATGGCGCAGGACACCTGGCACTGGCAGTCACGCCATCCACAGGGATATCCCGATTAAGGAACGACCATGACGCAATTTAATCCCGTTGATCATCCACATCGCCGCTACAACCCGCTCACCGGGCAATGGATTCTGGTTTCACCGCACCGCGCTAAGCGCCCCTGGCAGGGGGCGCAGGAAACGCCAGCCAAACAGGTGTTACCTGCGCACGATCCAGATTGCTTCCTCTGCGCAGGTAATGTGCGGGTGACTGGCGATAAAAACCCCGATTACACCGGGACTTACGTTTTCACTAATGATTTTGCGGCCTTGATGTCTGACACGCCAGATGCGCCAGAAAGCAACGATCCGCTGATGCGTTGCCAGAGCGCGCGCGGTACCAGCCGGGTGATCTGCTTTTCACCGGATCACAGTAAAACGTTGCCAGAACTGAGCGTTGCGGCATTGACGGAAATCGTCAAAACCTGGCAGGAGCAAACCGCAGAGCTGGGAAAAACGTACCCGTGGGTGCAGGTCTTTGAAAACAAAGGTGCGGCGATGGGCTGCTCTAACCCGCATCCGCACGGACAGGTTTGGGCAAATAGCTTCCTGCCTAACGAAGCTGAGCGCGAAGACCGCCTGCAAAAAGAATATTTTGCCGAGCAGAAATCGCCAATGCTGGTGGATTATGTTCAGCGCGAGCTGGCAGACGGTAGCCGTACCGTTGTCGAAACCGAACACTGGTTAGCCGTCGTGCCTTACTGGGCTGCCTGGCCGTTCGAAACGCTACTGCTGCCCAAAGCCCACGTTTTACGGATCACCGATTTGACCGACGCCCAGCGCAGCGATTTGGCACTGGCGTTGAAAAAGCTGACCAGTCGTTATGACAACCTCTTCCAGTGCTCCTTCCCCTACTCTATGGGCTGGCACGGCGCGCCATTTAATGGCGAAGAGAATCAACACTGGCAGCTGCACGCGCACTTTTATCCGCCTCTGTTGCGCTCCGCCACCGTACGTAAATTTATGGTTGGTTATGAAATGCTGGCAGAGACCCAGCGAGACCTGACCGCAGAACAGGCAGCAGAGCGTTTGCGCGCAGTCAGCGATATCCATTTTCGCGAATCCGGAGTGTAAGAAATGAGTCTGAAAGAAAAAACACAATCTCTGTTTGCCAACGCATTTGGCTACCCTGCCACTCACACCATTCAGGCGCCTGGCCGCGTGAATTTGATTGGTGAACACACCGACTACAACGACGGTTTCGTTCTGCCCTGCGCGATTGATTATCAAACCGTGATCAGCTGTGCGCCACGCGATGACCATAAAGTTCGCGTAATGGCAGCCGATTATGAAAATCAGCTCGACGAGTTTTCCCTCGATGCGCCCATTGTCGCGCATGAAAACTATCAATGGGCTAACTACGTTCGTGGCGTGGTGAAACATCTGCAACTGCGTAACAACAGCTTCGGCGGCGTGGACATGGTGATCAGCGGCAATGTGCCGCAGGGTGCCGGGTTAAGTTCTTCCGCTTCACTGGAAGTCGCGGTCGGAACTGTATTGCAGCAGCTTTATCATTTGCCGCTGGATGGCGCACAAATCGCGCTTAACGGTCAAGAAGCAGAAAACCAGTTTGTTGGCTGTAACTGCGGGATCATGGATCAGCTAATTTCCGCACTCGGCAAGAAAGATCATGCCTTGCTGATTGACTGCCGCTCACTGGGGACTAAAGCAGTTTCCATGCCGAAAGGTGTGGCTGTCGTCATCATTAACAGTAACTTCAAACGTACCCTGGTTGGCAGCGAATACAACACCCGTCGTGAACAGTGCGAAACCGGTGCGCGTTTCTTCCAGCAGCCAGCCCTGCGCGATGTCACCATTGAAGAGTTCAACGCTGTTGCGCATGAACTGGACCCGATCGTGGCAAAACGCGTGCGTCATATCCTGACTGAAAACGCCCGCACCGTTGAAGCTGCCAGCGCGCTGGAGCAAGGCGACCTGAAACGTATGGGCGAGTTGATGGCGGAGTCTCATGCCTCTATGCGCGATGATTTCGAAATCACCGTGCCGCAAATTGACACTCTGGTAGAAATCGTCAAAGCTGTGATTGGCGACAAAGGTGGCGTACGCATGACCGGCGGCGGATTTGGCGGCTGTATCGTCGCGCTGATCCCGGAAGAGCTGGTGCCTGCCGTACAGCAAGCTGTCGCTGAACAATATGAAGCAAAAACAGGTATTAAAGAGACTTTTTACGTTTGTAAACCATCACAAGGAGCAGGACAGTGCTGAACGAAACTCCCGCACTGGCACCCGATGGTCAGCCGTACCGACTGTTAACTTTGCGTAACAACGCAGGGATGGTAGTCACGCTGATGGACTGGGGTGCGACTTTACTTTCAGCCCGTATTCCGCTTTCCGATGGCAGCGTCCGCGAGGCGCTGCTCGGCTGTGCCAGCCCGGAATGCTATCAGGATCAGGCCGCGTTTCTGGGGGCCTCTATTGGTCGTTATGCCAACCGTATCGCCAATAGCCGTTATACCTTTGACGGTGAAACCGTGACGCTTTCGCCAAGTCAGGGCGTTAACCAGCTGCACGGCGGCCCGGAAGGGTTCGACAAACGTCGCTGGCAGATTGTGAACCAGAACGATCGTCAGGTACTGTTTGCCCTGAGTTCAGATGATGGCGATCAGGGCTTCCCGGGTAATCTCGGTGCGACGGTGCAATATCGTCTGACCGACGATAACCGTATCTCCATTACTTATCGCGCCACAGTTGATAAACCTTGCCCGGTGAATATGACTAATCACGTCTATTTCAATCTTGACGGCGAGCAGTCTGACGTGCGCAATCACAAGTTGCAGATTCTGGCGGACGAATATCTGCCGGTTGATGAAGGCGGCATTCCGCTCGACGGCCTGAAATCTGTCGCCGGAACGTCTTTTGATTTCCGCAGCGCCAAAATCATCGCCAGTGAGTTTCTTGCCGACGACGATCAGCGCAAAGTGAAAGGTTACGATCACGCATTCTTGTTACAGGCCAAAGGCGATGGCAAGAAAGTGGCGGCGCATGTCTGGTCAGCAGATGAAAAATTGCAGCTGAAGGTCTACACCACCGCTCCGGCTCTGCAATTCTACTCCGGCAACTACCTCGGCGGCACACCGTCGCGGGGAACCGAACCTTACGCCGACTGGCAAGGGCTAGCTCTGGAAAGCGAGTTTCTGCCGGACAGCCCGAACCACCCTGAATGGCCGCAACCGGACTGCTTCCTGCGTCCTGGCGAAGAGTATTCCAGCCTGACGGAATATCAGTTTATTGCTGAGTAATGTTAAGCCCTCGTACTGAGGGCTTTATCCTCATATTGTTCAAATCACCAGCAAACACCGACATATTTGCAACTCAATATTCACAACAACCTTACACTGCGACACTATTTTCGCTATGGTTATGCGTAAGCATTGCTGTTGCTTCGTCACGGCAATATAATGAGAATTATTATCATTAAAAGATGATTTGAGGAGTAAGTATATGGCTGTAACTAAGCTGGTTCTGGTTCGTCATGGCGAAAGTCAGTGGAACAAAGAAAACCGTTTCACCGGTTGGTACGACGTGGATCTGTCTGAGAAAGGCGTAAGCGAAGCAAAAGCAGCAGGTAAGCTGCTGAAAGAGGAAGGTTACAGCTTTGACTTTGCTTACACCTCTGTGCTGAAACGCGCTATTCATACCCTGTGGAATGTGCTGGACGAACTGGATCAGGCATGGCTGCCCGTTGAGAAATCCTGGAAACTGAACGAACGTCACTACGGTGCGTTGCAGGGTCTGAACAAAGCGGAAACTGCTGAAAAGTATGGCGACGAGCAGGTGAAACAGTGGCGTCGTGGTTTTGCAGTGACTCCGCCGGAACTGACTAAAGATGATGAGCGTTATCCGGGTCACGATCCGCGTTACGCGAAACTGAGCGAGAAAGAACTGCCGCTGACGGAAAGCCTGGCGCTGACCATTGACCGCGTGATCCCTTACTGGAATGAAACCATTCTGCCGCGTATGAAGAGCGGTGAGCGCGTAATCATCGCCGCACACGGTAACTCGTTACGTGCGCTGGTGAAATATCTCGATAACATGAGCGAAGAAGAGATTCTTGAGCTGAATATCCCGACTGGTGTGCCACTGGTGTATGAGTTCGACGAGAATTTCAAACCGTTGAAACGCTATTATCTGGGTAATGCTGACGAGATCGCGGCGAAAGCAGCGGCCGTTGCGAACCAGGGTAAAGCGAAGTAAACGTCATTCGCTTAAAAATGAGAAAGCCGACTGCAAGTGAGTCGGCTTTTTTGTTTGTCGTTGCTAACAATGGAGCACATTGCCTGATGCGACGCTACGCGTCTTGTCAGGGCTACGGTGATTCATCGGATACGCCACTCTGACGGCGCATCCGACAATTAAACCTTACCCGCGACGCGCTTTTACTGCATTCGCCAGTTGACGTAATAGAGCATCGGTATCTTCCCAGCCGATGCAGGCATCAGTGATGCTCTTTCCGTAGGCCAGCGGCTCCCCGCTCTCGAGGCTCTGATTGCCTTCCACCAGATGGCTTTCCACCATCACGCCAATAATGGCCTTTTCGCCACCGGCAATCTGCTGGCAAACGTCAGCACAAACATCCATCTGCTTTTTGAATTGTTTGGACGAATTAGCATGGCTGAAATCGATCATCACCTGTGCTGGCAGGCCTGCTTTGTTCAGCCCTTCTTTCACTTCAGCAACGTGCTTCGCACTGTAGTTAGGCTCTTTACCGCCGCGCAGAATGATATGGCAATCGCCGTTACCGCTGGTATTCACAATCGCCGAATGCCCCCATTTCGTTACGGACAGGAAGCAGTGCGGCGCACCGGCGGCATTAATGGCATCGATAGCCACTTTAATCGTACCATCAGTGCCATTTTTGAAGCCTACCGGGCAAGAAAGCCCTGATGCCAGTTCGCGGTGCACCTGCGATTCCGTAGTACGTGCGCCAATTGCGCCCCAGCTCATCAGGTCAGCGAGATATTGTGGGGTGATCATATCCAGGAATTCACCCGCCGCTGGCAGACCGCTGTCGTTAATATCGAGCAGCAATTTGCGGGCAATACGCAGACCGTCGTTGATCTGGAAGCTGTTATCCATATGCGGATCGTTAATCAGCCCTTTCCAGCCCACCGTAGTACGCGGCTTTTCAAAATAGACGCGCATCACGATTTCCAGCTCATCTTGCAGCTCTTCACGCAGCGTCAGCAAGCGAGCGGCATACTCTTTAGCCGCGACAGGATCATGAATTGAGCACGGACCAATCACCACCAACAGGCGATCATCATTACCTTTCAGGATTTTATGGATCGCTTTTCGGGCATGGGCGACCGTATTCGCGGCATTTTCAGTAGCGGGGAATTTTTCCAGCAATGCGACAGGAGGAAGTAACTCTTTGATTTCTTTGATGCGTAAATCGTCGTTCTGATAATTCATGTCTGTTCCAGTGTTGCCATACTTATCTTAGTGAATGCAATACTTCCAATCTATATCTTCCGTCAGAATGTGTAAACGGGGTTTTACACTATGAACGGATTAATCCTGGAATTAGCAAGAAAAACGCCAGATTGTCGCGAAAAACGAGATCTCTCCTACAATTTCTAACTGTAACTCCTTTGTTTGTTAATTATTTCAAGATTCTCTGCTGGGTATCTTAGCCTGGCTGAAATCTTAAACCATTGCCTTATATTCACCTGCAAATGCACTGTTGGAAGAGGTTATCCGACATAACGACCATAACAGGAGCATCCTATGAAAATGACAAAACTGGCCACACTATTTTTGACTGCCACTCTAAGCCTTGCCAGCGGTGCCGCACTGGCTGCCGATAGCGGAGCGCAAAGCAATAACGGCCAGGCAAACGCCGCAGCTGATGCGGGCCAGGTAGCCCCTGATGCCCGTGAAAATGTCGCGCCAAATAACGTCGACAATAACGGGGTAAATACCGGTTCTGGCGGCACAATGCTGCATCCGGATGGTTCTTCAATGAACAATGACGGCATGACCAAAGATGAAGAGCACAAGAACACCATGTGCAAAGATGGTCGCTGTCCGGATATCAATAAAAAGGTACAAACTGGTGATGGCATCAACAATGATGTCGATACCAAAACCGACGGTACCACGCAGTAACCCTGCGAAATAGCCAATAATGGGAGAGCGGAGTCTCTCCCTTTTAATTTTTCCCTTCTAAAAGCAGTATGATGTCATAAAGTTAAGTGAGAATAATTAAGGGATGACTCGTCATGGCGCACTCACACTCACACACTTCCTCACACCTGCCAGAAGATAATAATGCTCGTCGCTTGTTGTATGCTTTCGGCGTGACTGCCGGGTTTATGCTCGTAGAAGTCATTGGTGGTTTTCTTTCCGGTTCTCTGGCATTGCTGGCCGATGCGGGTCATATGTTGACCGATACTGCCGCCCTGCTTTTCGCCCTACTCGCAGTGCAATTTTCCCGTCGTCCTCCCACCATTCGCCACACTTTCGGTTGGCTAAGATTGACCACGCTCGCGGCGTTTGTGAATGCCATCGCCCTGGTGGTGATTACTATTTTGATTGTCTGGGAGGCGATAGAACGCTTCCGCACTCCGCGTCCGGTCGAGGGCGGCATGATGATGGCAATTGCCGTGGCTGGGCTGCTGGCAAATATACTTTCTTTCTGGTTACTTCATCACGGCAGCGAAGAGAAAAACCTCAACGTGCGAGCAGCGGCACTGCATGTGCTCGGGGACCTGCTGGGTTCGGTTGGGGCTATTATTGCCGCGTTGATTATTATCTGGACCGGCTGGACACCTGCTGACCCCATTCTCTCAATACTGGTGTCGCTTCTGGTTCTGCGTAGCGCGTGGCGACTGTTGAAAGATAGCGTGAATGAATTACTTGAAGGTGCACCGGTATCGCTGGATATCGCCGAACTGAAGCGTCGTATGTGCCGGGAAATCCCGGAAGTCCGCAATGTGCACCATGTACATGTATGGATGGTAGGCGAGAAGCCGGTGATGACGCTGCATGTGCAGGTGATCCCGCCACACGATCACGATGCCTTGTTAGATCAGATCCAACACTACCTGATGGATCACTATCAGATTGAACACGCCACTATTCAGATGGAATATCAACCTTGTCATGGGCCAGACTGCCACCTGAATGAAGGGGTGTCTGGCCATTCACATCATCACCATTAATGGGACAGCGCGCGTGAACCTCTTTCGCGTGCGCTGTTGATCCACATCCGGCCGCCGTTGAGGGCAATAAAGGTCAGGATGATGTACTCCAGAGACATGGCGTAAACGCCCTGAAGTGCAAAAATAACGACGCTAATCACGTTAATAATCACCCACAACAGCCAGTTTTCCACATACTTACGCGTCATCAGAATCATTGCCACGATAGATAACACCATCATGCAGGAATCCCAGAACGGGAAAGCGTCCGGCTGTAGTTCAGGCATCGCAACCTGTAATCCTAATGCTTGCATGATCATGACTGCCACGCGGGTCAAAAATGCAAACACCGGATTGATAAATACCGTCATCAGACCAATCGAAACAACGCAAACCGCCAACCAGCTTAGCGCCTTCGGCAATGGCAACCAGCGAATTTTCAACTCCGCCTCGTTCTGACTGGTTTGTCGCGACCACGCATACCAGCCGTAAATATTCGCGGCAAAGAAAAACACCTGTAATAGCAGGCTGGCATACAGCAGAATCTGAAAGAAAATAATGCCAAACAATGTGACGTTGATCAGGCCAAAGAAGTAGTTGCTGATCTTCTCCAGACTGGCAAGGCCAATACACAGCAACCCGGCGATCGTGCCTACCGCTTCGATCCATGAGAGATCATAACCGCCTGCTCCTATTGGTATATGTACCAGGATATTCTGCACACTAAAAAAATCCATCTTTCCCCCAAAGCGTAACGTTACGCCTTATTATTCGTTATCCACGTAGTGTAGCCGCAAAATCCAGCATACGATTGAGCGGCACCAGCGCCCTCTCTCGCAGCCTTTCCTCAACATGAACCTCGTGATTGCTTCCTTCCTGTTCTAATGCCTCTGCGATGGCCTGAAGGCCATTCATGGCCATCCACGGACAATGCGCGCAGCTGCGGCAGGTTGCGCCCTCACCCGCGGTTGGTGCTTCCAGTAACTCTTTATCTGGTACCGCCTGCTGCATTTTGTAGAAAATACCCCGATCGGTTGCCACGATAAGTCGCTGATGTGGCAATGTTTTCGCAGCAGCGATCAGTTGACTGGTGGAACCGACCGCATCCGCCATCTCTACAATAGCTTGCGGTGATTCTGGATGCACCAGTATGGCAGCATCCGGGTATTCTTCTTGCAAGCGGGTTAACGCCTGAGTCTTAAATTCATCATGCACAATGCAGGCACCCTGCCAGCATAAAATGTCTGCGCCCGTCTGTTTTTGCACGTAACGCCCCAGATGTTTGTCGGGTGCCCAGATGATTTTTTCACCCAAACTATCCAGATGATCAATAAGTTCGACGGCAATGCTTGAAGTTACCACCCAATCTGCCCGCGCTTTTACCGCAGTAGAAGTGTTGGCGTAGACGACGACAGTATGATCGGGATGGGCATCGCAAAACGCGTTAAATTCTTCAACAGGGCAGCCGAGATCCAGTGAACATTCAGCCTGAAGTGTCGGCATCAGAATTGTTTTTTCCGAACTGAGAATTTTGGCGGTTTCTCCCATAAATCTCACCCCAGCGACTAACAACGTAGAAGCGGGATGCTTTGCACCGAAGCGCGCCATTTCCAGAGAATCAGAAATACAGCCACCGGTTTCTTCTGCCAGTTGTTGAATTTCGGGATCGGTATAGTAATGGGCAACCATCACCGCATTACGTTCTTTTAGCAGACGTTTTATCTTCTCGCGGTAATACGCTTTTTCATCAATGCTTAACGGCGTCGGCTTCGGGGGGAAAGGATAAATCGCCGTGTCTGGATCAAACATCACGCTCATCTTACCATCTCGTTTCACAGGCTTAACGTTAAAACCGACTTAAGCGTGATATTCGCTATTATCGGCGTAATTTGTTTTATATGCTAAACAAGATAGTCGAATGGTGGGGAAAAGTCACTCGAATTACGTATGAGATGACGAATGCCACACTTTGCGTCTTATTCCTCCGACGTAGAGTTGTTTACGCAGCAAGCGCGGAGTATGTCATCAGGGTTAAGAATTGAAATTGAGAGATGCCTGAATAGCAAAAAAGCGCCTTTAGGGCGCTTTTTTACATTGGTGGGTCGTGCAGGATGACTCGCTTCGCTCGCCCTTCGGGCCGTCGCCGCGAGCGGCTCCGTTGTTTCGCTGCGCTCAACTCAAACCTGCTGCAGGTTCGAATCTTTGAGTATCGCAGATAGCAAAAAAGCGCCTTTAGGGCGCTTTTTTACATTGGTGGGTCGTGCAGGATGACTCGCTTCGCTCGCCCTTCGGGCCGTCGCCGCGAGCGGCTCCGTTGTTTCGCTGCGCTCAACTCAAACCTGCTGCAGGTTCGAATCTTTGAGTATCGCAGATAGCAAAAAAGCGCCTTTAGGGCGCTTTTTTACATTGGTGGGTCGTGCAGGATT
>ERZ1034913.401-NODE-401-length-36530-cov-715.308403_pt1 | contig 36530 bp, 63 predicted proteins | sample MGYA00520697_ERZ1034913 | MGnify/ENA primary metagenome ERZ1034913 (study PRJEB33766, sample SAMN09781786) | gut metagenome | biome: gut microbiome | host: Homo sapiens | place: Madagascar | study: EMG produced TPA metagenomics assembly of the PRJNA485056 data...
GGAAAGAACACAAAAATAATAAAATCTTATGGTTTTTTTGGAAAAGCGGCAAATTTCACGCTATAATGTGAGTATAAGCCGTTTTTTGTTTCAAATAGAAGCAAAAAAGCGAAAAAATGTTTCATGTGAAACATTCTGGAAGGGAGAGAGCATTTCTGAAGATATAAGAAAGGCATGGTGTGAAAATGGAAAGTGAAAAAATGAACATCGTTTACAAGAAAGTTAGTGAGTTAATTCCATATGAGAACAATCCAAGAAACAACGACGAAGCTGTTGACTATGTAGCAAAGAGCATTAAGGAGTTCGGCTTCAAAGTTCCAGTCGTGGTTGACAAGGATAATGTTGTGGTTGCAGGACATACCAGACTTAAAGCGTGCGAAAAATTGGGCATTGATGAAGTTCCGTGTATTGTGGCTGATGATCTCACGGAAGACCAGATAAAAGCATTTAGAATTGCGGACAATAAAGTTTCTGAATATGCACAATGGGACAATGACAAACTTAATATGGAATTGTTGGACATTGACATAGACATGAGTGAGTTTGGAGTTTTTGACATTGAAGATGGCGAAAAATTAGACATAGAAGACAAAGAAGAAAAACCTGAAATCGAGTTTACAGAGGTTTTGGGAGAAGAACATAATTACATTGTGTTGTATTTTGATAATGATATTGATTGGCTACAGGCAGAGAGCCTGTTTGACATCAAACCAAAGAAAAATCTGTCAACACGTGCAGATGGAAAAATATCCGAAAACATGCAGAGGGTATCAGTTGGACGAGTGTTGAATGGAGCAGAGGCAATGGAGAGGTTGAGAAAACATTATGAAAATATCGGTTAATTGCCCATCATACAAACGACCTAAAGTTGAGACATTAGATTATCTGCCATATTGTAAAGTGTGGGTTGCAGAGAGCGAATATCCGGCTTATTTGGAAGCAAATAAAGGGTTCGAAAATAACATCATAAAGGTTCCGAATGAGGTGCAAGGGAATCTGTGCAGAATCAGGAATTATATTCTAGACAAAGAGTTACCGGACAATGATTGTGTGCTGATTATTGATGACGACATGAGACAGATTTACAGATATGAGCGCCGTGGGATGTTCGGATATTACAAACACCCAGTGACTGCTGATGAATTGCTTGCAGTTATCGAAGAATATACAAACCTTTGTGACGAGTTCGGCTATAAATATTGGGGAGTTATGTGCAATGCAGATGCGTTGAGTTATAGGCAAACCACCCCGTTCAGCACGGTTTCATACATCGGTGGGCCGTTTCAATGTTTCCTTCATGGGAATCTGTTAAGATATGATGAGAGATTGCCGTTAAAGGAAGATTATGACATGACATTGCAGAATTGCAATAAATATCGTGGATGTTTAAGAGTAAACAGCTATTTTTACGATTGCAAGCAGTCGAAGCAGGCAGGAGGGTGTGCGACATATCGCAATTATCAAAGAGAGATTGAACAGCTCGAATTGTTGCAGAAAAAGTGGGGGAAAGCAATTGTTAAAATTGACAATGTTCTGAACCAGAATGCGAAAAAAGTGAAGAAGAACATAGACTACAATCCGATAATTCACATTCCAATTAAGGGGGTATAACATGGCAAAAAAATTGAATTTAAATGAACAGGCTGAAGAAATATTACAGAAAGCTGAAGTGTTCGGAGTTGATAAAAATTTCTTCTTCATTACGACATTCAGGCGGTATATGGTGCAGCTGAAAATATTAACCGAGCTTGAATCGTCAATTAAAAATGACGGCGTACTGGTTACGAAAGAGTATGTTAAGGGTAGAAAAAATGTATATTCTCATCCAGCCATTCAGGACTTTAACCGCACAACCGATAGTGCAAATAAGACAGTTAGCACGCTGATGAAGATCATTTCGAAATTTTCAAGCGACGATAATTCTGAAAATGACACTGACCCGTTGCTTCAGCTGATAAATGGCGGTGACGATGATGGCAGTGACGAGCAGTAAGGCTTACGAATATTGCAAAAAATCTATTAGAAAGAAAACCACACCGAAGTACGTTAAATTACAAATGAAAGCATGGATGCGGATTGCTGAAGGAAAAGACAGCAAGTATTTTGTATCTGAAAAGAAAGTAAAGCAGATTGAGAACATTCTGAAACTGCTTATCATGCCAAAAGGATTGAAAGCAGGACAGTCTATGTATAAGTGTGCCACTGGCTATCAGTGGCTTATTTATACAGCCATGCTATGCACGGTGTATCGTGACAAACCGAAAAAGCGCAGATACGAAACAGGGTTGTTGGAAATATGCAGAAAGAATTTCAAGACATATACAGTCGGCACAATCTTTATTATCTTGTTTTTGACAGAACCAAAGTTCTCCAAATTCTTTTCAGTTGCGCCAGATGGTGCTTTATCAAGGGAGATAAAAGAAGCAATCTCAGATACAATCAAAAACAGTCCGCTAATATATGATTATAAAGGAACGAAGCGTTTCAAGCTGCTAAGGGACTACATAAAATTCAAGCCGAATGAAAACACGCTTATACCGCTTGCGTACAGTAACAACCGTATGGACGGACGTATGCCGAACGCATTTATCGCAGATGAGGTTGGAGCATTGCCTAACGGTTATCCTGTCGATGCAATGAGGTCAGGGCAGTTGAACGTCGTTAATAAACTTGGGTTCGTTATCAGTACAAAATATCCTACAATCGACAATCCGTTTGAAGATGAAGTTGCATATGCTAAAAAGGTTCTTGACGGTATCGAGAAAGACGAAACAATATTTGCATTGTTGTATGAACCTGACAAAACGTCTGATTGGGAAACAGACGATCTTATTTTGAAGCAGGCTAATCCGGCGGCGCTTGAAATCCCTGAAATTTGGGATGATCTTGTAAAAAAAAGAGCAAGAGCCATTGCCATTGAGAACGAGCGCGAAAACTTTGTTACAAAGCACTGCAATATCATTTATCAAGGGCAAGGAACTGAAACATTTATTGACGTTAAGGATGTTCAAGCATGCAAGGTTGCGAATATTGATTGGAACGGCAGAGTTGTATATTTAGGTGTTGACCTTTCAGAATCAAACGATAATACATCTGTTGCCATGGTTTCCGTTGACGATGATGATAACATTCTTGCAGAAAGTTTTGCGTTCATTCCAGCAGACAGGATCATGGAGAAAACAGTCTCAGAGCGTGTAAACTATCAAGAATTATTGAAGAGTGGGAAGGTATTTGCGTGCGGTGACAGAGTTATCTCATATGCATTTGTTGAGCAATTAATCTTGAGTGTTGAGAGCCGTTATAACGTACAAATACAGGCGATTGGATATGATAGATGGAATGCATTAAGCACAGCGCAGAAATTGGCTAATGAAGGCTATAACACGGTTCAAATTAAGCAGTATTCAAGCGTGCTACATTCTCCAACAAAGAGGATGAAAGAAGCAATCCTTATGCAGAAATTCAAGTATACAGAAAATAAATTGCTAGAGATAAACTTTCAGAATGCGAAATGTGCATATGATACAAACAAAAATATGTATGTGAGCAAGAAAAAGAGCAACGGAAAAGTCGATATGGTGGTATCACTTATCAATGCAATTTACCTTCTTGAGCAGGATTATTTCTTGAATGAAGGCGACTTTACATTCCAGATGATTTAATTGATAAAAACGTGCATTTATGCTATATTATTTGCGTAAAAATGTTTCAAATAGAAAATACTAATAAAGGGTGGTAACGAGAGTGGCACTATTCAATAAATTATTCAAGAATAAAATAAACCTTAACGATCAAAGTGCTCAGCTTGACGATGTGCTGTTATCGGCATTGCTCAATAATGAGACAATCACGAGGGAAAAGGCCCTCACGCTTCCTGCCGTATCAGGTGCTGTTGATTTTATCAGTGGTTCGATTGCGGCAATGCCTGTCAAACTTTACAAGTACAAGAAAGGCAAAGTTGAGGAAGTGCAGAATGACAGCCGTGTACGAATGTTGAACGGCGACACAGGAAACACGCTTGACGGGTTTCAGACAAAAAAGGCCATGGTCGAGGATTATCTGCTTGGCAAGGGTGGATATTGTTACATCCAGATAGACAGACAGAACAATGTCACGGCGTTAAAATATATTCCAGATATGGACGTTACTGTGTGGTTAAATTCCGACCCGATGAATCGTTTTGTACAGTTCTATGTTGGTACAGATAAAATATATCCGTGGAACATGGTCAAACTCTTGAGAAATACCAAAGACGGAGCAAGTGGAAAGGGATTGATTGAAGAAATTTCAAAAGCACTTGAAACGGCATACAGTACGTTGGTGTATCAGCTTGGACTGGTTCAGACAGGTGGTAATAAAAAAGGATTCTTACAAGCCGAAAGACGTTTAGGACAGGAAGAAATCGACAAGCTGAAAGAAGCATGGAAAAGGTTATATGCCAACAACACCGAGTCCGTCATGGTTCTAAATAACGGCATCAAGTTTCAGGAATCGTCAAACAGTTCTGTTGAAATGCAGTTGAATGAGTCGAAGAAGACTTTACAGGATGAAATCAATGGAGTTTTCCACATTCACAGTGACTTCAACCTGACATTTAAAGAAGCGATATATCCTATTATTAAAGCATTTGAGACAGCACTCAACAGCACGTTGCTGTTGGAAAAAGAAAAGAAAAACTTCTTCTTTGAATTTGACACGAAAGAAATTGTGAAAGCAAGCATCAAGGAAAGATTCGATGCTTACAAGGTTGCAAAAGACACAGGACTTATGACTATCAATGAGTTGCGCCGCATGGAAAATCTCAATTACATTGAGGGTATGGACGTGATCAATGTTGGACTTGGAGCAGTTCTGTATGATATTGAAACCGGAACGTATTACACTCCAAACACCGGACAGGTGACAGGCGGAAATGATGATGAAGAAACTGAACAGGGGGCAGATGATGAAATACAGATACCTGAAGAATCTGATGAAAAATAGTGCAGACTTTTATGTATATGGCGATATTGTTGACGAAAACGTACCAGACTGGTGGACTGGTGAAAAGTCCGAAACAGCAGTCGATACAAATGCATTCAAGACAGAGCTTGAAAGTTTGAATGGTGTGACAGATTTTAATATTTACATCAATTCAGGAGGTGGCTCAGTGTTTGCAAGTTCGGCAATGGTCAGCATGTTAAAGCGATTCAGACAGAACACAGGAGCAACGATTCATGCGTACATTGATGGATTATGTGCAAGTGCAGCTACATATCTTGCCATGGTTGCAGACGATATTAACATTTACAAAAATTCTGTGCTGATGATTCACAAGCCAATGACGTTTGCATACGGAAATGCTAACGAGCTACAGCATGACATTGACACACTCAATCTGATTGAAAGCGGAACGATGCTGCCAATGTATGAAGCAAAGGCAAAAGAAGGAATCACGGCAGAAAAGATTGCAGAGTTGGTGAACAACGAAACGTGGTTCAGTGGAAATGCAGATGATGATATGTACATCGGGAAATATTTCAATGTCAACGAACTTGAAACTGTGAAAGATGTACAGGCATGTGCAACGGATTTATTCAAAAATTACAAGCATGTGCCAGACGCACTAAAAAGGCCAAAACAGACTAAAAAGCCTGTCGAGGATCGTGAGCTTGATTATTCAGCATACGAGAATATTATTAGTTCATTAAAGAAAGACGGAGGGGCGAAAGAATGAACGTAAAAGCACTTATCGAAAATCGAAATTCAAAAGTCGCTCAGATGGAGAACTTGTTGAAAACTGCAAAGGCAGAAAACCGATTACCATCTGAAGACGAAAAAAATCAGTTTGCAAACCTTGAAAAGGAAGTCAAGGACATTGATGCAACTATTGCTATGTATGACCAGATGGCAGGAATGAGCATGAAGAAAGTTCTTGATGAACATGTTGAAATGACAGATGCAGAAAGAGATCACAAAAAATTCGAGAATGCAATTCGTGGTATTGTAAATACTGACACACCGACAATGCCAGCAGATGCAAAGACATTGATTCCAACAACAGTTTGGAATGAAATCATTTCTCAAGTAATTGAAATCTCACCTGTATTCTCTATGGCAGACCGCTATAACATCACTGGCAAGCTAGTATTACCAAAGTATGACGCACAGAACAGTTCTATCGTGATGCAATATGCGGATGAGGGAACAACAGCAGAGTCTGGAAAGGTTGTTATCAGCCAGATTGAACTTGATGGATTCCTTGCACGTTGCCTTGCTAAAATTTCAAAAAGCTTGATTAACAATTCCAACTTTGACATCGTTGGTTTTGTTGAAGCAAAAATGGCACAGGCAATCGCATTGTATTTCGAACATGAGATTTTGTTCGGAACAGTAGGCAAGGTTGAAGGTCTAACTGGAATTACATCAGATATGACTGTTACAACTGCCGCAGCAACAAAGATTACATCAGACGAGTTGATGGATTTACAAGACAAGGTGATTGACAACTATCAGGGCAATTCTATTTGGATTATGAACCGTGAAACTCGAAATGCAATCAGAAAGTTGAAGGATAATGACGGCGATTATTTGTTGAACCGTGACTTTACAGCAAAATGGGGATATACACTTCTTGGCAAGGATGTTTATTGCTCTGATGCGATGGACAAGATGCTTGCAGGAAAAACAACCATTTATTATGGTGACTTATCTGGTTTAGCTGTGAAAGTTTCAGAAGAAGCTAACATGCAGGTGTTGCAAGAACGATATGCGGAAGAACATTTACTTGGAATTTTAGCTTTCGTTGAGTGGGATGCAAAGGTTGCAGACACTCAGAAGCTTGCAAAACTTGTGATGGCAGCAGGCAAATAAAAAAGGGGTGAAACAATATGGAAGTAAGCAAGGTTAGTGATATTACAGCAGATAGCGTTTCAGAGTATCTAAGACTGGACGAAGTAAGTGAAGATGAAAAGAATACATTGACCATGCTTATTTCTGTTGCAACCTCGTTTATCAAAAGCTATACAGGGCTTGATGATGATGGCGTTGACAAATATCATGAATTTGTGATTGTGGTGCTTATTCTTTGCCAAGACATGTGGGATAACCGCACGATGTATGTTGACAGCAAGGATTTGAACAATACTGTTCAGAGCATTCTTGCGATGCATAGCATTAATTTACTGTGAGGTGTGAACCATGTTAAACGCAGGAAAGTATTCAAAGCGTATCACAATTTACAAGACTGTGATTGTAACAGATGAGGACGGCTTTCAGACAGAACAGAAGCAGGTGATTCTTACACCATATGCATACGTTAGAACGACAAAAGGCTTTACGCTGATTGCCAACAATTCTGATTTTGAAAAAGCATACACCAACTTCACAATTCGGTATCCGAAAACAGAGATCACAAGAGATATGCTGATTGAATTTCGTGGCAAGACATATACAATTGAATATCTGAACAACGTTGATGAAAACAGCGTAGAATTAGAAATTGAAGCAAAGGAAGTGACACACTGATGGCAAAAATTATTGGTGATATTGACGACAGTGTATTGAAGGATATATCTTACATCGACAAGCAGTTTGATCACATCTTTGGTGGTATGACCAAAGCAGGGGCAGAGGTTGTTTACAAGAATGTTATTTCGGCACTTCCAGAGCCGCTGAGAAGTTCAGGCTTTAGCAGTCATGTGAAACTGTCGAAAGTGTATAAAACGCCGTCAGATGATGGTATCAATACAAAAGTCATGATCACTGGATATTTCATCAACAAAGACGGAAGAAAGACTCCTGCACCACTTGTTGCTAACATGTTCGAGTATGGCAGTGACAAAAGGAACTATCCAAAGCAACCGTTCTTCCGAAAGTCTTTCAAAAAGTCACAAATCAAGAAAGCTATGGAAGCAGCGCAGAAGAATTTAAGCGGAGGTCTGTTGGATGAATAAACTCATCGAAAAAACATTGAGTGACTTTACGGTCAACGGTGAAAAAATTCCGGTCAAGTTCTTGCGGTATAATGGCACTGAAGAAACGTACATCACGTATATGGAAACAGATGCAGAGAGTACGTTACATGGTGATGATGAACTGCTCAATTATATCGAGTATTATGATTTTGATATTTACACAAAAGGCAATTACAAGCCGATTATCAAGGCACTAAAGGAATTGCTTACGAGTGTTGGGTTCATGTGGGAACCTGACAGATCATCCGCAGATATGTATGAGGATGATACGAAGTATTATCACAAGACATTATGTTTTTCAATCGAAAGGAGCGAATAATGGCTAAAATAGGTTTAAATAACTTCCGATATTCAAAACTTACTGAATCGGGAAATGGCAAAGCCACTTATGATGGCGCAAAAAAGCCAGCTAAGGCTATTTCCTGCAAAGTAGATATTTCTAACAATGATGCGTCTTTGTATGCAGATGATGCATTGGCTGAGAGTGATACTTCATTTCAGAAAGGTTCTGTTACAGCAGGAATCGACAATGAAGATGTGCAGGTAATGGCAGACCTTCTGGGGCATACGGTTTCAGAAAGTGGGAAAGGGCTTGTCAGAAATTCAAACGATGTTGCGCCGTATGTAGGTTTCGGAAGAATTGTCACAAAGATGGTGGACGGAGCTTACAAGTACACGGTAGAGTTCCTGTGCAAGGTTAAGTTCTCAGAACCGTCACAGGATGATTCAACTAAGGGCGAAAGCGTATCATTCAGTACAACTGAACTTAATGGAGTTGTTGCAACATTGGCTGACGGAACATGGTCAAAGACAGACACGTTTGATACAAAGACTGAAGCTGTCACATATCTTGAAGGACTGATGGCAAAGACTTCAGTTTAAAAGAATATTAAAGGCATGGTTCGTCCATGTCTTATTTATTAGGAGGTAAACATGAAGGAAATCTCAAAGACACTTGAATACAAAGGCAAGACATACAAGCTAGTTTTCAATTTAAACGTGATGGAAGTTATTCAGGAGAAGTACGGAACACTTGAAAACTGGGGAAAGCTTACAGACGGCACAGAAAATGATGATGAGCCAAACGCAAAGGCTGTTATCTTTGGTATCACGGCAATGTTGAATGAAGGAATTGACATCGAAAACGAGGAAAATGGAACAAAAGAAAAGATGCTTACACGAAAGCAAGTTGGAAGAATGATCACGGAAATTGGCTTGCAATCATCTACACAGTTGATGAATGGCGTTGTCATTGACAGCACGCAGAGTTCAGAAAAAAACGTATAATCCCCGATGAGGATGAACCAGAGCCAATAGACTTTACATGGTTCTACTTTATCGGGCGTAACAAACTCGGTTTTACATTTCATGAGGTTGGCAGATTGACACTGACAACTTTCAATCTGTATTACAAGCATTACAAAGACGATTTTGATTTTGAACTGATGCTTGAAAAGACAGGAACAACATACGCAAAAGCATACGAGAAATCACAGCATGAGGACGATTGGTTCTAAGAGGGGGGTGAGTGCATGGCATTAGGTGGTACTATTAAGTTAAAAGGCGAAAGCGAATACAGGCGTGCGTTAAGCCAGATCACGCAGAATTTGCGAGAAGTATCTTCTGAAATGAAGGTTGTCACGAGTACATATGACAAGAACGACACAAGCACCGAAGCATTGACAGCCAAGAGTGGCGTACTGAACAACCGCCTTGAAGAGCAGAAGGCAAAGCTGAAGTTAGTATCTGATCAGTACAAGCAGTATTATGAAGCTGTTAAGGAGTCAGCAAATGAGCATATACAACTCGGTGAAAAGCTTGAAGATGCTAAAGGAAAGTTGGCAAGCATCGAAGCCCAGTGTGGCAAAAACAGCAAAGAGTACAAAGAGCAAGAGAAAATTGTTAACGAGTTGCAGAAGCAGTATGACGAAAGCACCGAAGCGCAGGACAAAAACAAGCAATCATTGTCAAAGCTTGCAGTGCAGATGAACAATGCTCAAGCGGACGTTAACAAGACAGCAAAAGAGATTGACAACCTAGGCAAAGAATCTGACGATAGTGCAAAGCAGGTTGATAATCTGTCGAAAAAGATGGGTGATGCTGATGGCGCATCAAAAAAGCTTGGTGATGGTTTCACAGTACTAAAAGGAACAATGGCTAATCTTGCATCACAGGCAATCAGCAAGATTGTTGATGGATTCAAGCAGCTTGTAGGCGGTGCGGTGGACTATCAGAAGTCCATGGAGTATTACACGACATCATTTACGGTCATGACAGGTTCAGCCGATAAAGCAGGAGAAACGGTCAAGAAACTTGCAGATATTGGTGCAACAACTCCGTTTGATATGCCACAGTTGGCAGATGCAACATCTTTGCTGATGAACTTTGGTTTTAGCGCTGATGATGCTGTCGATAGTATGATGATGCTTGGTGATATTTCACAGGGAAATGCGGACAAGCTGAACTCCATTGCGAGAGCATATGGAAAAATGAATTCTGCACAAAAAGTCACGCTTGAAGACATCAATATGATGATTGATGCAGGATTCAACCCGTTGCAGGAAATCTCAGAAAAGACTGGAGAAAGCATGAAAAGCCTTTACGACAGAATATCAAAAGGCAAAATGTCAGTTGATGAGATCACGGAGTCGATGAAGCGGTCAACGTCTGAAGGTGGTAAATATTTTCAGTCAATGGATGCACAATCTCAGACTTTGGATGGCAGACTTTCGACATTGAGTGATACGATAAATTCAAAACTTGGCGAAGCATTACAGCCGATTCTGCAAAAGGCAGCTGATGAGTGGATTCCAAACATCACAAATGCAATCGACAATATGGATATTGATTCTGTTGTTTCTGTCATTGATGATATTGTTTCTGGCGTTGGTGATTTATTCGGATTCATCATGGATAATGGCGGTACGATTATTTCGCTTGTTGCAGGAATTGGGACCGCTATGTTAACGTGGAACGTTGTAAGCATGATTAACGGCGTTGTTGGAGCGGTTAAAGCATTTCAACTTGCTAACGAGGGTGCATCTGTTGCACAGGCATTGCTTAATGGTGTAATGAATGCCAATCCGATTATGCTCGTTGTAACGTTACTTGCAGGGCTTGTAGCCACAATTATTACGTTGTGGAACACAAACGAGGGATTCCGAAATGCTGTTATAAACGTGTGGAATGCATTCAAGGACACGGTCGGAAATGTAATTACATCTGTTGGTGGATTCATAGACAACCTAATATCGTGGTTTCAGGCTCTTCCTGGGCGTATTGGCGCATTCCTTAGTAATGTTATAAGCAATGTACAGAATTGGGCTTCTAACATGGTTTCTAGAGCTTCTGAAGCAGGTTCTAACTTTGTCAATGGTGTCGTGTCATTTATCAGTGGACTTCCATCTGCTGTATGGAATTGGTTATCAAGTGCGTTGAATAACGCGTGGAACTTTGCGGGGCAGTTGGCACAAGCGGGTGCAAATGCCGCTAGTGGGCTTGTAAATAACATTATAGGCACAATCAGCGGACTTCCTGGGCAGTTGTACAACTGGGGTGTCGATATGATTCAGGGTATTGCAAACGGCATCAGGAGTGCGATTCATCATGTGACAAGTGCGGTCAAATCAGTTGCAGATAAAATCACGTCATTTCTTCATTTCTCAAGACCTGACGAAGGGCCATTGGCTGAATACGAGAGCTGGATGCCTGACATGGTGGAAGGTTTGAGCGATTCCTTGAGAAAGGCAAGCCCAGAGTTGATAAATCAGACTGAAGCACTGGCAAATGGTATGTCTGATGCATTCAATGTGAACGGTGGTATTTCAACAAGCGGTGGAAGCTATAACAACATGGTTGATGCATTCAAGGAAGCTTTATCAAAGGTCAAAGTCGTGATGGACGACGAAGAGATGGGACATTTCGTCGATAAAACAGTTACAAAACTGATTTACAATTAAGGTGGTGAAAGATGTGCGAAACTATGTAATTCAAAATGGGCTTGACAGCCGATATTTAAAAGGATTGCTGATTCAGGAATTGCCGTCAATTAGTAAGCCTTTGATGCGTACAAGCATTGAACAGATAGATGGTCGTGATGGTGATATTATTACAAGACTAGGATATTCAGCATACGCTAAAAAAATGAAAATCGGTCTGTTTGGCGATTATGATATTGACGAAATCATTTCGTTTTTCAATTCGAGTGGAACAGTCACGTTTTCAAATGAAGCTGAAAGATATTACAAATATGACATTCTTGATGCTGTAGATTATGAGCGCCTTATGAGGTTTAGAACGGCTGAGATCACGTATCATGTGCAACCGTTCAAGTACAGCACACTTGAAAAAATGAAGGTGTTTGACAATCCAACTGGAGCTATTACCGTGAGAAATAACGGCAATTATGTTTCCAAGCCAATCATTCATATCAAGGGTTCAGGAACAATCAATCTGTCGTTGAATGGTGTGCAGTTGTTTCGGATTGACATGAGCACATCAAATTCCATCACTATAGACACGGAAAGGCTTGAAGCGTACAATGATGATGTATTGATGAACAGATACGTTGTCGGAAATTACGACAAATTTGTGCTGAAAGTTGGATCTAATTCCGTATCATGGGATGGACAGCTTACATATATTGCATTTGAAAATCTGTCGAGGTGGATATGATGGAAAAGACGAATCTTGAAATGATTAAAGGCGACACACTGTCATTTGCGGTTGAGATTGAGTTCGATGACAAACCGCAGGAGCTTGAAAAGGCGTTCTTCACGTGCAAAAGGAATCTTGATGATGGCGATGTCGTATTCCAGAAAACACTTGAAGATGGCATCTCATTCAGGAAGCAGGAGCGCAACAAGATGTATTACGTGGTGCGAATTGTGCCTGAAGATACAAAGGACATTGAATCAGGACATTATTTTTACGACATGCAAATTGAGATAAATGGAGATGTGTTTACTATCCTGATAGGCGCATTGAAAATACGAAATGGAATTACAGACTAGGGGGTGCATAAAATGGGCGAATACTTTACAAAACCTGTTTGTAAGGTTTTCATGCTGAAAGGCGAAAAAGGCCTGAAAGGCGATAAAGGACCGAAAGGCGAAAATGGTCTGAATGGTAAAGATGGCCTGAATGGCGAAAAAGGGGAAGGCATTCCAACGGGTGGTACAAAAGGACAGTTTTTGAAAAAGAAAAGCAACACTGATTACGAATACGAGTGGGCTGATATTGCTCCAACCTCATCTATTTCAAACAATGAAATTGATACTATCGTGAAAGAGTAGGTGATAACATGGAACACATTACAATGCCAAGAGGTGACTTGAAAAATGTTCATTTTACCGTTCACGATGCAAACGATGCAGAGGTAAGCAAAGGATTTACTCAAATTACATTTACGGTAAAAGCAAATACATCCGTGGGAAAAATTATTATCCAGAAAAAACTGACTGATGGAACGATAACTAAAGATGGAAATGTATATTCATTCTCAATTAAGCCAGAAGATACAGACTACATTGATTTTGGTACTTATTATTATGACATTGAGCTTATCAGAGGTGACCAGATACATCAGACATTTTTAGGAAAGCTGATTATCACGGAAGAAGTCACATTTGCATGTGATACCGAAAAAGGAGTGTAAAGCATGGATGATTACAAGATTATCATGCTTGCGGACGATGATCACTTAACTGTAAAATTGGATAGCGTTTCAGTTGTCGGGACAGACGATTATAATCAACTAACAAATATTCCTAAAATCAACAATGTAGAAGTAAAAGGAAACAAAGCACTTGCAGATTATGATATTGAGAGCGCAAGCGAAGCAAAAAAAAAGTTTGAAAATTTGAACAGCGAAATAAATATACATGTAAACGATGCAGATATACACGTATCACGTACAGACAGACTTAAATGGAACAGCGGTACGACGTATACTGTTAATGAAGGAAATCTGATAATAGGAGGACAATAATGGCAGATATTTCAGAAATCACATTACCTAGCGGAGCAACTTACGACATCAAAGATGCAACAGCAAGACATGACATTAGCATTCTAAAGGGCTCTGCAACAGGTGCTATGCATTACGCAGGAGTTACAACAACGGCACTTGCGGATGGCTCTAGCACATCACCAATCAAGATCAATAATGCAGATTATACGCCATCAAATGGCGATGTTGTTATTTACAATTCGCTTGAACTTGTGTGGTCTACATCAGATAGTAAGTGGCACGAGTTTGGTAGTACAGGCAGCCTTAGGGGACTGGCATTCAAGGATTCTGCGAGTGCATCATATACACCAGCAGGTTCAGTTTCCGCACCGACTGTTTCGGTTGCTGTAAATACAACGAGTGTTACGCCAATCACTGGTGTAGGCACATTACCAAGCTTCACGGCATCGGTTTCAAATGAGGTTCTAACACTTGGATTTTCAGCAGGTTCTTTGCCAACAAAAGGAACAGCAGTAACGGTTGCCACAGGTGTTAAGTCTGCTAGTGCATCCGCACCAGCATTTACAGGCACAAGCGCAACGATTACATCAAAATAAAGGAGGTTGCTTGAATGGCTGATGTATCAAGTATCAAACTACCAAACGGGACAACATACACGGTAAAGGATTCCGCAGCCAGAAGCCATATAGGAAATGGGAGCAATCCGCATGGAGTCACAAAATCACAAGTAGGTCTAGGCAACGTTGCAAACTATAATCAGTCAAAGGCAATAAAAAGCATTACAAGATCAGGAACGACATTTACGGCAACGGCACTAGACGGAACAACATTTACGTTCACTCAGCAGGATAACAATACAACATACGGAGTTGCGACACAGAATGCAAATGGATTGATGTCTTCAGCTGATAAAACTAAATTGGATAGTCTGAGCGCAACAAGTGTCTCGGCAATTTCCAATTCAGAAATCGACTCGATAGTCGCTAGTTAAGGAGGAAAAATGGCTAACTATTTAGATCAAAATGGACTTAGATACTTCTGGGGCAAGATAAAAGCTAAAATGCCTGGACCGCTTCAGGCTTATCCAGTTGGAAGTATCTACATGAGCATTAGCTCTAGCTTTAATCCGAATACATCATTCGGTGGAACATGGTCAAAGATTGCGGAAGGACATTGCTTAATACAGGCGGGAGAAAGATACGTACTTGCAAGTACTGGCGGAGAATCAACACACAAACTAACCGTGCAAGAAATGCCGAACCATGCACACGCAGTTGTTCGAAACGACGGTCAGAAGATATCTTCGTGGGCAACAAATGTGGCTGATGGGGATAAATGGTATATTCCTGTTGATGGTAATAATACGTATGGACATATGGAATACATGGCGCAATTTGCAGGCGGTGGTAACGCCCATAACAATATGCCTCCATACCTAGCAGTTAACATTTGGAAGCGCACAGCATAAGGAGAAAACAAAATGAAAGAAACTAAAATTGAAGAAACAAAAAAGCTTGTCTTGAAAGATGGGACAAAATTAGAAATCAAAGAATTCAATGCTGAAGAAGGTAAAGTCTCAGTAACCATATTAGGTAGTGGATACAAGGAAGCCGTAGAAGCTTTAACAGCGGAACAGATTGCAGACATCCAAATTCTAAACGAACTTGGTGATGTAGTTTTGACAGCGAAAGGATACAGCCTAGGTAACAGAATCTCTGTAAACACCAAGGAGAACACAACTACAGTAACTTTCGAGGTTAAAGAAACAAGAGAAGCTGTTGTAGACGCAACAAAGGCAATTCAGATATTGCAGAACACATCTGAACAGAACACCGCTGACATCACAGCAATCAATGAAGCCATCGCGTCACTAGCAGAAATCGTAGGGGGTGAATAACCATGGTAAAGTGGTACGTAAGACAGATTCAGATGAACCGAATGACACTGGAAGAGGTGCCTAAGAGATGGCATGACGCTGTACAAAAAGCGTTAGCCGAATTGTAGGATAAAAAGACAGGCGCAACGAGCGCCTTTTTCATTAAGTATGTGAGGTTTAAACATGATAAAATTATTTGGAACAACAGACACAGATTTTTCAAGCAACGGTGATGCAGTCATTCAGCCATTCAAAGCAAAAGTTCATAAAGAAGATAACGGCAAATTTTATTTGAATGTTGAAACGGACATTTCTTATGTTGATCTTTTGACAGCAAACAGGATTATCGTTGCTGATACTCCACAAGGTGCACAGGCTTTCCGCATTAAAAATCCTGAAAAAACAAAGAGTAAGATCACGATAAAGGCTCAGCACATTTCGTATGATGCTCAAAACTATGTGATTGCAGACAGTTATGTGGTTGACAAGAATTGCAACGATGCGATGGACCATCTGAACAGCGCCACAGACAATCCTAGCCCATTTCAGACGTATTCTGATATTGCAGCAGTAAATTCATACAGGTGCGTTAGAACATCGCTGTATGACGCTTTCAGCACGGTTGTAGAGCGTTGGGGCGGACACTTTGTGCGTGACAATTACAGGTTCGCAATCATGAGTACTATCGGGCGTGATAACGGGGTTACGGTACGATACAAAAAGAATCTTAAAGAAATGACATGCACGGCAAATTGGGACAGTGTAGTCACAAAACTTATGCCAGTTGGAAAAGATGGATTGCTGTTGGATGAGGTATATCTTTACAGCAAGACACAGTATGATATTCCTTTTACAAAAGTGGTATCTTTCAACCAAAATGTTGACCAAGACCTATACAAGGATGCGGAAGGGCATCTTGATGAGACGGCATATAACAATGCACTTATTGAGGATTTGAGAGAGCAGGGACAGGCATACGTTGACGAGAATTGCGTGCCAAAAGTGAATTACACACTCAAGGCTAATCTTGAAAAGCTGACAGATATAGGTGATACAATCGAAGTCATTGACGAACCAATGGGTGTGGATATTACAACGCATGTTATTTCGTATGATTATGATTGCATTCTTGGCAAGTATACGGAGCTTGAATTTGGGAATTTTCAGCAGAAGGTTTCCGACCTTATGGGGACAGTAAGTTCAACAATTCAGCAGAGTGTAGAGAAGAACAATTCTGCTCTACAGGTTGTGTTTTCAGATGCGATTCAACATGCTCAGGAAACAATTCTAGGCATGCTTGGCAATTCGTATGTTGTGTATGAAGGCGACAAGATTCTTGTTGTTGATGCATTGCCAAAGGAAGAAGCTCACCACGTCATTATGATTAACAGCGGTGGAATCGGATTTTCAAGCACTGGAATCAATGGAACATTCGAGAGTGCATGGACGATTGACAATGTGCTGAACATGCAACATATCAACGTTATAAATTTAGTTGCTGACATGATCAAGGGCGGTACGTTGAAACTTGGTTCAAACCTTAATCAGAATGGACAGATTGAGGTATATGATGAAGCAAACAATCTGATTGCAAAGCTGGACAAAAACGGGCTGATTATGTATGGACTTGATGGTTCATATCTTGTGGTAAATAATTATGTTGGCTTTGCAGGATATGACCGCACGGGCGCTAAAACATTCTGGGTTTCAGGTGATGAGTTCCATCAAAAGAAATCTGTCATCGAGGAAGAGATCACGTTGTGCAACAAGGCGAGATTTATTCCGATAACTGTAAAAGATGGCGATACTGTTACAAATGACGGCATCGGCATAGTGGGGGTGTGATATGGCTACATCAGGAACATTCAAAACATCAACTTATGATGGTGCATGCTTACAATTCGAATGGTCATTAAAAAGTCAAAGCACCGTAAACAATCAGTCTGTCATTTCGTGGACGTTGAAGGGTGCAGGAATCAAGTCAGGCTATTGGTACATGGCAGGCCCTTTCAAGTGTACTGTAAACGGCACTGTTGTTTATCAATCAAACACTAGAATTAAGTTATACACTGGAACGGTTGTTGCATCTGGTGAGCTTGCAATCGGTCACGATACTAACGGTGCAAAGAGTTTCAGCGCATATGCAGAGTGTGCAATTTATGTTACGAGCGTAAACTGCAAAGGTTCTGGAAGTTGGAGCCTTCCCGATATTGGCAGAGCATCACAGCCAAGTTTGAACACATGGCCGAACAATTCTCCTGATTTTAATATCGGCGATACTATTGTTGTACATATGAACCGCAATTCAACAGTATTCACGCACACTGTTGTGTTGAAGTTGGGTTCATACAGTTATACAATCGGCACTGGCGTAACGGATAACATTTCATTGGATACGGACAAGATTGCATCGAGTTTGTATGCGCAAATGCCAAACAGCAATTCTATGACTGGAGAAATTGCGGTTACAACGTATAGTGGCAGCACGGTTATAGGAACATCAAGCTGTGCCATTATTGCGCACGTTGTAAATTCTAATCCGACATTTGATGTTTCATATGAGGATTCAAATTCGGCAACTGTTGCAATTACAGAAAACAATCAGTACATTATCAGAAACAACTCGACATTGAAAATCAGTGTAAGCAATGCGCAGGCATTAAACAGTGCCACTTTGAAATCAATTACTGCCGTAGTAAATGGAAATGCTTATACAGGCACGTTAAACGGCTCTACAGGCGTTATAAATGTCGGCGTGGTAAATGTATCATACGATGCAAAAGTGACCGTTAAATTGACGGATTCGAGGGGAAACGAGGGCATCAGAGAAATCACGGTGCTTGTGTATGACTGGACATTGCCAAGTGCAATCATCAAGCTGAACCGAAAGAGCAACTATTATTCAGAAAGCATATTAAATGTAAATGCCAACTATGCGTCAATAGGCGGGAAAAATAAAGTAACGATTAAGTACCGCGCGAAGAAGGTTGCAAACAGCACATTCAGCACTTACACGACAATTCAGAATAATGCTGATACGAATTTTACGGCAGATAACGAATATGAATGGAACGTACAGGTCAATGTTGCAGACAAGCTAGGTAATACAACATACAATCTGATTCTTCCGAAGGGGATTCCGGTCGCATATGTTGACATCAAGAAGTACAGCTTCGGTGTAAATTGCTTTCCAAAGTACAATAACAGTCTTGAAGTGAACGGCGTGTGCATTAGCGATCAGGTGCTTTATAACAGTGCAAATGGAACAGCAGGAACTGTCACATTGTCAGATAGTGCGGAAAATTATACTTATCTTGAAATATTTTACAGATCGTCTGGTGATAATGCATGTGGAAGTGTTAAGGTGTTCAGTCCAAACGGAAAACTTGTGCATTTAGGAACGATTCATTATATTGCGGATTATGACTATGCAAAGTTTGCTCTTGTAAGTGTTGCGGGGTCAATGATCACATTCAACCAGAATTATCAGATCACTCTGAAAAACAACGGATCAGTATATTCAGCAGAAAATGCAATTTATATAACGAGAGTTGTTGGATATTAAGCAGAATTATGATATACTAGGAACGTGGTGTTGTTCATGTTCACCACTTCCTTTCTCAGCTTGTCGGGGGTATTCGGCGGGCTGTTTTTTTATGCGTGAAATTCTATACTAACTTGTCATAGCATACAGGTTAACATATCTTAGTAAAGAAAAAATCACCGTTTGCATTCGGTGATTGATTGGTGTATATTATAGGCGTAGGGTTTAGTTGACATTTGGGCATGAAATTCTCCTAGTAAACGGCAGGCAGAAATGTCTGCTTTTTACTTGAAAAAAACTTCTATCCCATCAGGGGAAACATGGACTGAATCAAGGACATTTCGCCACAACGTGCGCTTGTTCTCACGTGTTAGGTTGTCATATATTGAGCGCCAACCGCTGTTCAGAAATTGGTTAAGATGATCGGTGCTTTTAGGTTTGAAGGATTCAAGCCTTTTTATTTTGTCTTCCGTTTCAGCATATAGGCGTTCATATGTATTTACAGGCATACGTTTCTTGATAAAGATATAATTCAGATTATCAAGCTCTTTTCTTAGTTCTTTCAATTCTTTTTCAGTTGTGTTTTTTGTTTCCGATGTGATGCTTGATATTGTGGCTATATGATCTTTAAGCAGTGCATCAAGATTAGACAACAGATATTTTTCCGTTGCCAGTTCCGCATAGTGTTTTTTGTGTGTACATGTATGCACTGAGTGTGCATTGTTGCATCGGTAATAATAGTATCGTTTACCACCTTTTGGATGGCTCACTCCAACCAATTTAGAACGGCATTCTGGGCATCTTAACAGTCCAGTAAATAAATATACATGACGTTGTATTCCTGTGCGTATATTGGACTGTAATGCGGTCTGAACGGCATTGTATGTTTCTCGTGTGATGTATGGTTCGGCGTAATTGGAGTTTCCACGGTATGAGCCTGCATAAAATTCATTTTTAAGTATGTGCATATATGACATGTAAGGCCTAGACAGTCCGTATTTATTATTTACGTATTCGACAGTGTAATGGACTGATTGATGCAGGAGAAATGATGCGAAAATATCTTTCACGATTGGTGCTTTGGATTCATCAATCACAATGCGTTTGTTGCCGTTTTCTGTGGCAATCCTGTAACCAAAAGGAACATTACCAGTGATAGGCTGTCCTTGTGCAATCTTGTATTCAAATACAGCTTTGATACGTTCAGAACCTTTTTTCAATTCATGTTCTGCAAGATTGACTTTAAGGTTGAACATGAACAAGCCGTTTGCCGTTGATGTATTGATGTCGTCCTCACAAATGGAAATCATGGCAACATTGTTTTGTTGAAGAAGTTCAAGCATTTTATTAGCTTCAAGGACATTGCGTGACAGACGGTCAAGACGAGTAAAGGCTATTGCATCAAGATCACGAAGGTTTGACAGCATGGATTGTAGCTGCGGACGTTTCATGTTGCTTGCTGAAAATCCTTCGTCAATGTAGATATGTTGCAGTGAGTGACCATTGTCGTTGCACCATTGCGTTATTTCTTCGGTCTGTGCCTGTATTGAATATCCATATTTCTTTTGTTCATCAGTGGAAACACGAGCGTATCCTGCCACTCGCAGATTTTTTCTCATAAAAATACCTCCGATTGATTGAAAATAAAAAAAGCAGTCCATACTAGCCGATGAGGGCGGTGAAAATATGGATGCAAAAAAAATATATTCGTTGCTGTTTAATCTTTATGCTGAACAGGAAAATCTTAAAATCGAGTATGAGTTAGACAACTCTTTTTTTTCGACAGATGGTTTCAATCAGAAACATTTTTACTGTCAAGGTACAACTTCATTATCTTCAGATACAACTCATCCTTCTCAGCTTCTGGAAGATCGTGAAACAGAGACTCGATGCGCAGTGTGAGGTCTGTCGCTTCATCGTAGCTTGACGTATCAATGCCAAAGTAAGATATATCAATTCCGTAAACCTCACAAAAGCGTTTCAAAGTTGAAAGGGTTAAAGACCGCTTTCCAGACTCAATATTTGATATTGCAGGTCTTGAAAGCCCGACAAGTTCGGCAAGCTCAGACTGTTTAAGATCACGGGAGTTGCGTAGTTCCTTTAGTTTCCTTCCTATTAATTTATTGTTTATCATTATTTCTACACCACCTAAAAAAGTTTATATTTCGATGATAACACACCGTAGCTATTTGAAACAACAGCAAATAATCAAAAAAAGATGAAAAGTAGTTGCAATTTGATGATAAGGGTTTATAATGTAGGCAGATGAAAGGGGGCACGAAATGAAAAGAGCAGAGCTGAAAGCGTTTCGAGTATCAAAGGGATTAACTCAGAAAGATGTAGCAGAAATGCTTGGAGTATCGACTAGCCATTATGCTTGTATTGAGCAAGGAACGCACAATCCTTCTACAAAGCTTGTCAAAGTGTTCTGCAAGGTATTTGGTAAGGAAAATGCGAGTTTAATAATTGGGAGCTGAAAACATGTTTGAAATTGTAGCAGAAATCGTAAAAAGCGGTAACGCAGAAGAACTAATCAAAATTATTAAACAATATGAAATTGATGTTTCAAAAGATGTTTCAAAAAGAAAGGAAAACAAGAAAAATGATAGGATTTGAAAACATTACAAAAGAAGTAGCGACTGATTTAATCGAATTGGTTAATCAGTTAAGAGGACTAGAAAAGTCCGCACAGGTCAACTATTCTGTGCAAAATAGAAAAACAGGTGAATGGATGCACAAGGCATTTGATTATGTACCATTAGACAACATTTTAAACAAAATCAAGGAAAATCAGAACTTTGCATTGCTACAGCCGATTGGAGTTGATGAGAACGGCGTAAACGGTGTTCGCTGTATTCTGGTACATAAGAGCGGACATGTATTTGAAACAAACACTTATCCGTTTGCGGTAAAGGAAGGCGCAAAGCTTCAGGATGAGGGAGCAGAGATCACATACCGCAAGCGTTACTCATTAGGTGCATTCCTTGGTATGGCAACTGAAGAAGATACAGATGGCAATGATGATGAAGCAACAAACAGTACGGAGCGCAAGGCATCACCAAGACAGATTGAAGTATTAAGCAAGAACTATACAGGCGAGAATCTTGAGAAATTGTTAAAGATGAACAAGATTGAAAAGTTGGAAGATATGCCGATGTCGAAGGCAAGCGAGTTGATTGGTAAAATCATGAAACAAAGAAAGGCGGACAATCATGAGTAGTTACGTGCAATTTGTAGTATGTCAGCACACTGACAGCCAAAAAAAATTCTTGTTCTATGCACCGCTTTATGCAAGCATCAAGAGTGGTGACGAAGTGTTAGTTGATACGCAGTTCGGAGAAAAAATGGCAACAGTGCTTGCAGTTTGCAATTCAACTAGTAATGATGTGGAGCAAGTATTGCGTGTTATTACAGGTGCAGGATGCGAGCCACTCAAAAGAGTTATCGGCAAATATGATTTTACTAAATTTAATTACAGAGAGGATGAAACAAATGAATAACATTATCGAAAAAGCAGGCTCAGACGTTGCATTGTCTGAAGAAGTATGCGAGAAAATTGTAAGCCTTGAGAAGCAGGCGAAAGAGATAAAAAAGCAGCAGGACAATATGAAAGCTGAAATTCTTGATGCTATGCAGAAGTACGGCGTATTAAAGTTAGACAACGAGTTTCTGAAGATCGCATTTGTTCCAGAACATGATGCAGAAAGGTTTGATAGCAAAGCATTCAAGGAAGAGAATCCTGATGTATACGACTTGTACGCTAAAATCTCAAAAGTGAAACCGTCCATCCGCATCACGGTTAAATAATGGAGACATTCAGCATTAAAGGCGGTACTCTTGAATATTTTGATGAAACGCATACATATTTGTATGATGGACTTATGTTGCCAAGTGTCTCACAGATTCTTGGTGCGAAGTTTAGAAACGAATATGCAAGTGTGCCTCCTGCCGTGTTGAATAATGCGGCCAAAAGAGGTACGGCGGTACATAAGGCAATCGAGAACTACAACAACTCAGGGTACGATGATGGAAGCGAAGCAGTGCGAAACTTTAGGTTTTTGCAGAAACAATACGGATTCGAGGTTCTGGACAGCGAGTTGCCAATTGTATTGTTCAAGGATGATATGCCGATTGCATGCGGACGGTTGGACATGACAATGCTGATGGATGGTGAAACTGGCATTGCTGACATCAAAACTGTCAGCACATTAAACAAGGAAAAGATCGCATATCAGCTGAATTTGTACCGCATCGGATTGATGCAAAGCTATGGAGTTGATGCACAATTTCTGAAGATCATACATATCAGGGATGGCATCAGAAAAGTTATTGACAGCCCTGTAAACGAGGACATGACATGGGAATTAATCGAAAATTTTTTGGAGGAAAAAGAAAATGAATAACGTTAGTTTGATTGGAAGATTGACTAAGGATGTACAGGAGCGCAGAACGCAGAACGGAACGCCTGTTGTATCATTCACATTGGCAGTTGACAGAAGAAAAAAGGAAGATGGCGCAGATTTTATCAACTGCATTGCATGGGACAAAGCCGCTGAAACAATCGCAAAATATGTTCATAAAGGCGACTTATTTGGTGTGACTGGGCACATCCAGACAAGAAACTATGAGAAGGACGGCAGAATGGTTTATGTGACAGAAGTAGTTACGACAAGCTTTCAGTTCTTGGAACGTAAGCGTGAAATGAGTTCTGATAGCCCTAGCGGTCAAAATAATAGCGATTTTGATAATGGTTGGGGGAATAGAGGGTTCGACATGAATTCGTCTGATTTGCCATTCTAGGCGGTAATAGCGGCATGATAGGAAATGCAAAAGCTATCATCCAGTGGTTGTTTGACCAGCAGGACGCAGAAAAGCTGTATGAGATAAAAGAGAAGAAATCGAAAAGATCACTCACAGCAAATGCTTACTACTGGTCTTTACTTAACCAGTTGGCGAGCGTTATGAGGTTGAGCAGCGAAGAAGTGCATTTCATGATGCTCGAGAGATACAGCATGTGTGAGGTTGTGTCGGTCAGGTCAGACATAAATGTTGATGGCTATTTTCGGTATTATGAAGCAATCGGGAAAAGTGATCTTGACGGCAAAGAGTTCACACATTACAAGATTTACAAAGGAAGTTCGGATATGGATTCAAAAGAGTTCTCCATCCTTCTGGATGGACTGATTCGAGATTGTGAAGAACAAGGCATACCTGTACTTACGCCGGATGAGGTTGCAAAATTGAAGTACATAGAAATGAGGAAAAAATAAATGAATATTTACGTTGAAAAAGGCGCGTATGCGCCGAATAGAGCGCACAAAACTGATGCAGGATTAGATATAAGATCACGTGAGACAAGGCTTGTAAAGGCACACAGTAGTGCTTTATTTCATACTGGATTGCATGTTCAGTTGCTACAAGGAACGGCAGGGCTGTTGGTTTCTAAAAGTGGTTTGAACGTCAATCACGGCATTACATCAACAGGATTGATTGATGAAGGATATACAGGCGAAATTCTGGTGAAATTGTATAACAATTCGGATGAAAACTATCTTGTGCATGCAGGAGATAAAATATCACAGTTGGTTGTTATTCCAGTGTTTTATGGTGGCATTCACATCGTGGATTCATTGGATGAAAATACCGAGCGTGGTGATAAAGGTTTCGGAAGCAGCGGAAAATGATTCAGAAAGAGTTCTGCATCATGCATGACGGCATGTTCTTCACGAATGAACACTGCTACAGATATTATTCAGAACGGGTATACGGAACTGTCAGGCATGAAATTTTTTTCGGCACTGCCAACAGGAAAAAGTCAATCAAATATGGTCTGGTGGTGTTCATCAAACCAGAAGATCACAACATGAGTGCATACGGCGTGCATAACATAAAGGGGCATGAATTTAATATGCACCTTAAAAAGTTGGGGCAGAAAAGAGCGATGGACGAGTATGGATGGACTACAAGCGAGTTCATTGACATTTTCGGGAAAAACTATCTGTGAGGTGACTTAATTGTACAGAAAGTATCACAATACAAAGACGGTTGCTGATGGTATCAAGTTTGATTCAAAGCTTGAAGCTGAACGATACGGACAGTTGAAGATTCTGGAACGTGCAGGGGTTATAAGGGCGTTGGAATTACAGCCGTGTTTTGACCTTGTTCCAGCGTTTGAGAAGAACGGCAAGAAGTGGCGTAAAATGACTTATATTGCCGATTTTCAGTACTTTTCCTGCGCAGAGGGTAAATGTATCGTTGAAGACGTAAAAGGCTCTGAAAAGGTGCTTACAGACGTTTTCAGGCTGAAACAGAAGTTGTTCGAGTATCGCTATGATGAACTGACAATCAGAATTGTTACAAGCAAAGACATTAAAAAGTTTCAAATAGAAACAAAAGTCGCCAAAATGTGTTGACTTAATCACAATTTGATGATAATATTAGAGAGTAGTTAAAAGACTATATTGTCTGTTTGGTGGTCGCCTCCGCTGAGCAGGGGAAAAACTGAATAGACACGAGAACTGTATGACTTTATAGGGGGCGAACTATAAAAGTTGTGCAGTTTTTTCGTTAGAAAGGCAAACATATGATTAAAGATAAAGAGTGGACGGTTTATATGCACACAGCACCGAACGGCAAGAAGTATGTGGGAATTACAAGCCAAAAGCCTGAGGCACGATGGGGACACGGCAGCAAATATAAGAAAAACAAGCACTTTTACAATGCGATTAAAAAGTATGGTTGGGACAATTTCGAACACAAGATTTTATGCTCAGGTTTGAATGTCGCGCAGGCAGGGTGCATTGAGCAGACGTTTATTAGAGGACTAGACCTTAGAAATCCAGCAAATGGCTACAACAATAGTATTGGTGGAGAAAAAGGGGCTTTAGGATTTCACCATAGCGAAGAGACAAGAGAAAAAATGAAAGGCCGTATACCATGGTGCAAAGGCAAACATCTTAGTGAAGAGACAAAAAGAAAATTAAGTGAAGCACACAAAGGAAAGTCACCATGGTGCAAAGGCAAACATCTTAGTGAAGAAACTAAAAGAAAATTGAGTGAATCGCACAAAGGTCAAAAATCACCTATGAAAGGGAAGCATCTTAGCGAAGAGACAAAAAGAAAATTAAGCCAATCTCATAAAGGGAAAAAGTTATCAGAAGAACAAAAAAAGAAAATAAGCCAAGCAAATAAAGGAAAGCCGTCATGGAACAAAGGAAAGCCGTCATGGAACAAAGGTAAACATCTAAGTCAGTCTCATAAACTAAAATTAAGCCAATCCCATAAAGGTAAAAAAATAAGTGAAAAAACAATAAAGAAAGTTATTGAAGCAAATAGGAAAAAAGTTTTATGCATTGAAACAAAAGAACAATTTGATAGCATTAAACAAGCTAACAAAAAATATAAAACGTCTAAAGTTGGTGAAGTATGCAATGGCAAAAGAAAAACCGCAGGCGGATATCATTGGAAGTACGTTGAAATGTAATTATTAGAAAGGCAAACACATGACAAATAGTAAAGTAGAAAAGAAAGGAATCAAAAACATGAATATTTTATCATTACTTGCTAGTGACAATTACATCGTAATAAACAGAGACTTGCTCAAAAAATATGGCATCAACGTAGCATTGATGCTGTGTGAACTTGCAAGCGAGTACAATTATTTTGATCAAAATGGAAAGCTTGAGGATGGCATGTTTTATTCAACAATTGATAACATTAATGAAAGAACAGGGCTTAGCAAATATCAGCAGTCAGAAGCATTGAAAGTGCTTGATAAGATTGGAATTGTGAAATCTGTAGTGAAAGGAATACCTGCGAAAAGATTTTTCAAAATTGATGTTGAGGAATTGGCAAAGCAGATTGTTAATATTTCACCTTCTAGTTGTAAAGAAATTGGAAAACTGGATGGTGAGAAAGTGGAAACAAAAAATAATAATAGAAAATTAATAAATAACAGTAATAATCTAAAAGATAAAGAAAGTAAGAAAGAAGACACCAACAATACTCAGATTGAACATGTAGAAAAAACAACATGTAGAAAAAAGAAAAAGACTATATCTTATGATGAACAGATTGCAGAGTACACACAAAATGAAGATTTACAGAATGCGTTGAAAGCATTCTTACAGATGAGGTCATTCATCAAGAAACCTATGACAGAGTATGCTCTTAAACTTATGTTAAAGAAACTTGATGAAATAGGAAATACAGACGATGCAAAGATCGCTATTCTAAATCAGTCAATCACTAATAATTGGCAAGGTATCTTCCCATTGAAGGATGGAAATACAAAGCAGGAGAAACAGCCAGAAAAGAAATACGACCAGAATGGATATGAATCCGAAGAAGAACTCATGGCTATGTTTTACGGCAAATAGTTTCAAATAGAAACAAATTACGTCAAAAAGTGTTGACTTATTATATTATAATGTTATAATAATAGTGTAAAGAGAAAGAGAGAAAAAATAACATGACAAATTTAAAAAAATTGCAAAATGTATGTAAAGAAGTAAATGAAAAGATGGATGTAATCAGCGAAGAAGAATTAAAAGGTATCGTAAACAGATATTACGAAGATGATGTAATATCTTGCAGACAATGGGATTTCTTAATGGGTTATATTGAAAGAAAAGAAAAAATTAGTGATAGTTTCGCATTTATGTATAGTGAATAAGAGGAACAGGAAAGGGAAAAAGAACATGACATTTGAAGAAATGTTAAAAATTCCTAAAGGCATGGATATTGAAGAATTCAACAAGCTTTTAAAAAAGCAAAAGAGAATTAGGAATCGTCTAACAAAAGTAAGCAATCTTATTGATGATGAAATAGATAGTCTAAAAGTACTAAGCGATGAAATAGGAAGTGATCGTTACAACAGACATCTAGAAAAGTTACAAGAACTTGAGAATGAACAAGTGAAATTATTGGAGAAATTCAAAGCCACCATATAAAGAGTGGCTTTTGCAGGAAGGATTGACAACATGAAAAGTACAGCTGATATTTTTAAGTGTGAAGAGCATCCAACGGTGGAAGCAGTACAGCGTATGCTTGCTACTTGTGATGACAAATCTGAGTATATAAAAGACAATATGATTTACTGCCGAAAATGCAACGAGCCAAGAAGAAAATGGTTGTCGGCGGTCGGGTTATATGTTCCAGTAATGTGTTCATGCTTGATTGCTGAAAATGACAGGAAGGAAGAAGAGAAAAAGCAGCAGGACAGACTGGCACGAATTGAAGGATATAGGAACACAGGCTTTCCTGACAAAGAACTTCAAAAATGCCGATTTGATCACGACGATAAGAAATCAAAGAAGGCTAGCGACATGTGCAGGAATTATGCGAGAAGGTTTGAGGACTTCAAGGAAGCAGGAAAAGGACTTATATTATTTGGCGGAGTTGGAACAGGTAAGACGTTTCTTGCTTCATGCATCGCAAATGAACTGATTGACAATAGCGTGCCGTGTCTGGTGACTAATTTTGCACGAATCATCAATACGCTACAGGGAATGTATGAAGGAAAGCAGAACTATCTGGACAGTCTGAACGAGTTTGATCTTATTGTGATTGACGATTTGGGAATTGAGCGAAACACCGAGTATGTAAACGAGTTGGTGTATAACATCATTGATGCAAGATACAGAAGTGGAAAGCCGATGATCATTACAACGAATCTGAAGTATTCAGACTTGTACCATACAGAAGATACAAGCAAAGCCCGAATATACAGCCGTATTATTGAGATGTGCCTTCCTGTATTGGTAAGCGGTGAGGATAGAAGAAAGAACAAAGCACAGGATTCAAGGCTCATGGATATTTTGAACGGTTAAATGTTTCAAAAAGAAACAAAATACTGGAAAATGTATTGCAATCGCTTTCATATTATGATATTATAATAATGCAAAGAGGAAAGGAAAAAAAGAAAGGGAGATACAAAAACATGACAAACCAACAAATTATTTTCAATGAAGCCGTTGAACTTATGAAAAATGGAAAGATTGGAACAACAGGAAGACAGTTCGAGGTTGAGGATGAGAATGGAAATAAGATCATGCTTGATGAACCTGAAGATATTCATACATTCCAAGCATGGAAAAAGCTCGGCTATTGTGTGAAGAAAGGCGAGAAAGCTGTTGCACAGTTCCACATTTGGAAATGCGTATCAAAAGAAACTGAAAATAGTGAAGGGATGACCGAAGAACAAAAAAGAATGTTCATGAAAAAAGCAAGTTTCTTCAGTGCAAGCCAAGTGCAGGCAATGAATTAACGATATAAAGGAAAGCCCACCGCCATAAAGAGTGGGCATTACAGAAAGGAAAATAAAAAACATGGAAAACATCGAAACAATTAATATTGGAACAATTAAAACGTGGAATATCGAAGCAATGACAGGATATAAGCCACGCACAACATTTTATGAGGATTTTAGTATTGCAGACCATTTCGGTACTCCGGCAGTCCGTGATACATATTGCAGAGCGTTCAACGCATGGCAGAACAACATTGAATACATGACAGAGCTTGTGATGGTCCTTAACTGGAAGATTGCAGAGCACTACAGAAAGAATGACAGACTTGCTGAAATGTATGACGAGCTTTGGCACAAGGCTGATGAGTGGGTTTATGACCATTTCGATGGCGAAGACTTACAGTATTTCTTGAGAACAGCGGACTAGGAAAGCCTAGTCTTTTTTTTATCGAAAAAATTGCCAAAAAATGTCATGAAAACGTTTGACTTCCTATATTATAGTGTTATAATAATAATGTAAAAAGAAAGAGAGATAAAAAAACATGACAAACTTAAAGAAATTACAAAGCGTATGTAAAGAAGTAAATGAAAAGATGGATGTAATTAGCGAAGAAGAATTAAAAGGTATCGTAAGCAGATATTACAAAGATGATGTAATATCTTGCAGACAATGGGATTTCTTAATGGGTTACATTGAAAGAAAAGAAAAAATCAGTGATAGTTTCGCGTTTATGTATAGCGAATAAGAGGAACAAAAACATGACAACAAAAGAAATCAAAGAATTAGCATTACAGATTCTAAACAGAAATGGTGAAACTGGAATTAAAAAGTCTGACTTTACAGTTAGACAGGCAAAGCAGTTGATCAAGGAATATAACTTAGGTTGGATGAAATAGAAAGGAAAAAAGAACATGACTGAAATCGTATGGCAAGAAATTAAGAAGAACGGAGAAATTGTTACAAAACAGAGAACATTCAAGACAGAGAAAGCCGCAGAAAAGTTCATTGAAAAATTGTATGATAAGGATAACTTCTACAATATTTTAGCTACAAGATAATAGGGAGGACAAGAAAATGACAAACATGAACAGCAGAGAATATACAGCACTTATGAGTGCAGTAGATGAAATTATGGAAGGCAGAACAGTTAAGATTTTTGAAAATTCAAGCTTTGGTGCAGAATCACTAACATTCGGCGTGAACTGGTCAGCTTGTGGAACACAGAACATCGAAGAAACAAAGAAATTTGCTGAGAAAATCAACAAGGCTTGTAAGATCGTGGAAAAGCTGAATGCGATGCAAATCACTGTAAACTATGGACATGAAGAAAAGCCAGACAGAGAATCATACATGGCATTGATCGCAAAGTATACAGAAGAATTGCAGTCGATATGCTAATGCTTAAAGGTTTCAAATAGAAACAAAAACTTACAAAAAGTATTGACATATTGTTATAATATGGTAATATATAGGTGTAAATAAAAGGGAATAAAAGGAAATAAAAAAAGGAGAAAAAAACATGAAACAAGTACATATTGGTTATCACAGTTTTACAAATTCAGGAATCGTGGAAGAAGTTGCGAACGTGTTATTTAAGGATGATTTTAACGTTGAATTATTTGGCGTTGACTTATGGGCAGATGAATTGCCTAACAATTATCAGATTGTTGATTATGGCTCAAGAGAAACATTGCTAGTTTGCGAAGATGGTGAAATCATTGATGATGCAGACGAAATCGCAGAATGGGAAGAAAAGCATTGTTGTTAGTAAAGGAGATAAAAAAATGGAATATAACAAAGAAAATTACAAAGGAAGAAGAATCAGACTTTTTCCAAATGATACATACATGAAAAAAGGAATCATCACAAATGTTGATGATTTAGGATTTACAATATTGATCACAGAAGCTGATGAGCGGTCAGACTATAGAGTAGGCAATGCTTATTTCTTCAATCATGCAACAAATCTCACATTCTTATTTCTAGATTAGAGGAAAAAACATCATGGAATTAAAAGAAACAATTGCATATTTTATCTGTGGAATGTTTGCAGGTGGCGGGATCACATTGATTGTATACAGTATTCTAATTGCTGAAACAATACAGAAAGAACAGGACAAAGCTACAAAATGTATCTTCAAGTATGAAGAATACAGAAGAAGAATCAGAACACTTAAATATCAAAAAAAAGAACTAGAGCAACGAATCATAGAATTACAAACAAAGCATGGTGAAGTTGTAACAAGTGTGGACTTTTGGGATGTTAACGATGATGAGGTGGAAGAAAATGGCTAAATTAACACAAGCGCAGAAAGATGCGTACATAGCGGAATTAGAAGCAAAGCTTGAAGAAGCAGACAACATTCAGAATGATCAGTTGAACATTTTGAATATCAATCAGAATAGAAAAAAGAAGCATAAGAAGATCACGCAGCGAACAGCCCAAGCATGGTTGCTAGTTGCGTTGGTTATCACACTATTATTATCAGCTATGAATATGTGCATTTTAAGTATGTACATGGATATGTTCGAACAGGCAGGAGAAAGATTCGAACAAATATTTAAAGAGGGGTACTAGGATGTGGATTAGAAGTCAAGATAAAGAATTGTTAAAGAATGTTAATAACATTGAAATTATTAAATTTGATGGTGAAAAATATACAACAATACAAGGTGATGGTTATCATTTAGGTATTTATTCAAGTAACGAAAAAGCTTTAAGGGTTTTAGATGGAATTCAAAACCAAATAGAATATCCATACAATGAAGTGTTTGAAATGCCACAAGATGAGGATGTAGAAGTATGACAGAAAAAGATTTAGAAGATCATGTTGATAAAGCAGAATCATTTGAGTGGATTCCTGTTTCTGAAAGACTTCCAGATGAGCATGATAGCCTCTTTGCTAAATTTTACGAAACAGATAAATGGAATGATGCACTTTGGAAAGCGCAATCAAAAGAGGTGCTTGTGACTGTTGAATTCGAATATGGTATAAGAAGTGTTACATCATCATATACAACTGATGATAAATGGGAAATAGAAAAGAGAGTTAAATTCAGAAAATGTAAGGTTGTTGCTTGGATGCCATTGCCAAAGCCATATAAGGAGCAAGAAAATGATTAGATTACAAAACAATTATGCAATCACTTCTAGTGGTGGTTCATTCGCCCTTGTGATGTTCGTAAAGGGTAAAGACAAAGAAGGAAATGAGATAGACGTACAAAAGCCTATCTCATACCATACAACGCTAGAATCGGCTTTACAGAGCTATTCTAACAATCGTATGGCAGATTTAGTTTCTAACGTAGATTTAGACTTGAAACAAGTTAAAGAAGCTATAAACGAGCTTAAAGAGGAGCTGAAAGCATATGAAACAAGATGAAATGACAATTAAAGGAATTGGGGGGTGGATATAAATGGCAACAAAAGAAGAATATATAGATGTTTTATGCCAAATGGAAGAATTATATTACAATAATGATAATTGTACGCTTGCGATGAACCTATTCAAAGAAGATATAAATTTACTTACAAGATTAGTAAATGAGCATTTTGAAGAAGAAGAGACTAACGCAGAACATTATTTAAATGATTTGTTAAAAATAGGAAGGCACTTTTGCTTTATGCACGGAAAAGTCAAGGATTGCTGTGATGTGGGGTGTGCTTTTTGTACTTTCGGCAAAGGAAATTGCGATAAAGAAAGATTTAAATGGTTAGCAAGTTCATACAAAAAGCCAGCATACAAATTAACTAAATTTGAAAAAGAATTATTACAATGCTATCCAGATATATACAGTTTTAAAGTATTTAATTCTTTAAATGAGATGAAGGAAAAAGGATATTTTAAAGACATTGATGATAATGAAATAATTGGAGATATTCTAGCAAATTGTGAGGTTATTCAATGATTCGACAAGCAGGATTGATGCATCTTAGAAAAGAATACAAGGAACCTTTATACAGACTAAGACAAAATGAATACTGTATATTGCTGGATTTTGAAGGAAATCTTGGAAATAAGCCAATAAACAGATGTGTGTTTTTATTGGAACTAAAGAAATATGGACTTTTTAGAAATATTCCGGATAATGTGCCAATAAATGATATTTTAGCAAACTGTGAGGTGATTAGATAATGCGTAAAGCTAGATTGCTGTGTTTAGATGATAAATACGAGGAAGATTTGATTAGCGCTACAGGCAAATACAAAAGCTATTACATCGGTAAAATCGGCAACATTACACACGTTCAAAAAATGCTAACAGGCAATGGAAGTGCTACAAATTTATTCGATATTACATTTGAAGATGGAGCTAGGTTTTGTGTGGATAGACAACAAATAGAATTTGTGGAGGATTGAGAATGAGCGGCGGAAGTTATGACTATATGTATAGTCGCATTGAATATGAATATGCAGGCAAGATGCATGATTCACAATTAAATGCAATGATGGAATATTTGTGTGAGTTGCTGCATGATCTAGAATGGTGGCAATCTTGCGATTACAGTGAAGAGACTTACAGAGAATCAGTAAATAAATTCAAAAAGAAGTGGTTCAGACAAACTAAGATCGATGTGCAAAAGCAAATCGAATCAGAGTTTGAAAGAACAAAGAGCGAGTTATTGAAAGAATTTGAGTATTTGAAGGATGAAAGTGAGGAAAAAATGGCTAAACTTGCAAAAATGAAGTACAGAACTGTAGGTGGTGACTTAAAGGTCAACACGTATACTACTACAATATCCAAAAAGATTGTTGCGGAATCAGGTATTGATCCCGAAAAAGAAATCACGGTGAAGGCAGAAAAAGGAAGAATCATCATAGAACAAAAAAGATAAAATAAAGGCAATGAAAAAAGGGGATAAAATCCCTTTTTTTTGGCGATAATTATAGTATAATTTATGTATGAAAGAAGGTAAAAAATGGTATTTTCTAATAAAACATATGACAAGCTAAAATGGGTTGCACTTGTTGGAACGAACGCATTTTCAGCATTAATTATCACACTCGGAAAAATTTGGGGATGGGATTATGCAGAAGCGATTGCAGGAACTATTTCGGCAGTTGGTACATGTATTGGAGCATGTCTACAGATTAGTTCGGCTAACTATAAAAAGGTGGAATAAATGACTCCTGAAGCAAGTGTAAGCATCGCATTACTCATTTCTTTGACATCGCTTGCATGTACGTTAATCAACACGTTTGCGGGTGGCAAAAAGCGTCAGGAAGAACAGGCGGAGCGAGAAAAGAATCGGCAGTTAGATGTCGAAAAAAATTTTGTAAAAATCAATGTGAAACTGGACGATTTTTGTGACACAACAAAAAAGATGATGGCAGAAAATGGTGAAAAGACTGAACAATTAAAAAAAGTATCAGAACAGCTCGTTCTTGTTTCGGAGCGCGTAAAAACGCTGTTTAAGTACAAGGATGATCACGAGGAAAGAATAAAAGGACTAGAGGAAAAGATAAAATAAAGGAGGAATAAAGAATGTACGGTATTGATATTAGCGAGCACAACGGCGACATCAACTTAGAACCATATAAAGGACAGTTTGTAATTATTAGAGTTGGATGGGGTCATTTTCAATTAGACGAAAAATTTGAAAGAAACGTGAATGAGTGCAAAAGGCTAGGCATTCCATTTGGTGTTTACCATTATTCATACGCTCTAAATGAGGCAGAGTCAGAAGCAGAAGCAAGAGGAGTTCTTAATGCAATCGCAAAATATAAGAACGATATCAAGGTTGGTGTATGGTTTGATATGGAAGACGCAGACGGCTATAAGAGAAATCATGGCTTCAAGTTCTCAAATGCAACCATTGCTCCAATCTGCTACAAGTTCTGCAAAATGATTGAAGACGCAGGATATTACGCAGGCATTTACACTTCTAGCTCATGGCTTCAATATGTAAATGGTTTAAATGACAGATTCGACAAATGGGTGGCTAATTGGGGAATGAATGATGGAACACAGCACACAAACACTTCTCAATATGGAACAATTCAGCAATACACTTCTAAGCCATTAGACAAGAATGTAATGTATGCAGACCTTTCAAGATATTCAAGAGGTAACACAACAGAACCTGTCAGAAAGAGTAACGAGCAGATTGCAGACGAGGTGATTGCAGGAGCTTGGGGAAATGGCGAAGATCGCAAGAATAGACTTACACAAGCAGGATATGACTACAATGTTATTCAAGGCATCGTAAACAAGAAGGCTGCACCTGTCAGAAAGAGCAATGAGCAGGTAGCAGACGAGGTGATTGCTGGACAGTGGGGAGACGGTAATGACCGTAAGAACAGACTGGCACAGGCAGGGTATGACTATAATACCATTCAGAATATCGTCAACCAGAAGCTAGGTGCATCTCAGGCAGTATATTACACTGTACGTAGTGGCGATACATTATCAGGTATTGCATCCAGATATGGTACAACATGGCAGAAGCTACAGGCTATGAATGGCATCAGCAATCCGAACATGATTTATGCAGGACAAAAGCTGAGAGTTAAGTAATGGCACAGGGATACTATGCTTGTAGCAGGTGTGGGAAGATACATCCGAAAGGTTATGTTTGTCATGTAGAGAAGAAACACTACAAGTACAGCTACAAAGAATCAAGGCTGAGAAGCAAGAGTGTATGGACAGAGAAGAGCAAGCAGGTAAGAGAGGATGCAAACTATCTATGTGAAGTATGCAAAGACAAAGGCATATATAACTACCGTAACATAGGAGTGCATCACATAGAGAAGCTGAAGGATAAGCCAGAGCTATGGTTGGATGATGATAACCTTATATGTTTATGCAAAGACTGTCACAGGTTAGCTGATGCAGGAATGATTGAAAAAGAATATTTAAAGAAGATAGCTAGGCAGAGAATCGATAAGCTGAAGTAATCCCCCGAGGGTAACGGGCATTGTCTGGTGAGACAC
>ERZ1034913.405-NODE-405-length-36290-cov-12.597571_pt1 | contig 36290 bp, 45 predicted proteins | sample MGYA00520697_ERZ1034913 | MGnify/ENA primary metagenome ERZ1034913 (study PRJEB33766, sample SAMN09781786) | gut metagenome | biome: gut microbiome | host: Homo sapiens | place: Madagascar | study: EMG produced TPA metagenomics assembly of the PRJNA485056 data...
CCTTTGATTTCTTTTAGCATATCGTATTGCGTTTTTTGGTCGTCTGCTTCAAAGCGAGATACCGCATTACGTACTAATTGAGTTTGCACGGTGAAGTCATAGATATTCAATGCTTCTTCGTTACCAGTCAATGTCGCACGGTTACCTTCAACACCGGCACCGCTTAAATTCATCATCAAGCCGAATGTAACTGCATCGCCTTTTACGCCTGTAAGGTCTTTGTTTTTGTGTACTACATTAGATCCGTCAAGATCCGTGAATTTATCGAAAAAGGACTCTTTCAAGCCTTCATGCCATACCTTTTTAGTCCAAATTTTAGGGACTAACGCCGCTGGGATAGTTACTTGATTTCTTTGTTCTGCCATATATTACCTCTTATAATTCGTCAAAATATTTGCGTACATCGTCCGGCAATGCATCAAGATTGCCTGTGTCATACGCTTTCAAAATATCTTCTTCCGTTACCTTGTTAGGTGTAGGAACGCCACCATTTAGAGCGCCAGCCTTTGGCAATGTCGCCGCTACTTCTAGTGGGTTGTTTGGTACTTCGGTACTTGTTGCCCGTTCATTTTGCAATTCATCAACAAATTTTCTAATGGTTTCAAAATCGGTTTCTGTACCTTCGCCCATATCAACACGACAAAAAGCATCGTTGACAGGTTGTGCATCACGCATCGTCATTCCGTTTAGCTTTTCTACACCGCGTTGATACAACTCGTTAAAGTTTGGTAGCGATTTAATTTCATTCACAAAATTAACGTTTTTTTGCCGTTGTTGATGTACTGCGATTTGCTGATTAGTAATTGCATATTCTGCATTGGCTTCGAATCGAATGAAAGCATTGTACTTTTCAGCATCTTCATACATCAAACCTTCTAAATCTTCCGCCGTCATATTGAAACGTTTCAACGCTTCACGGCGTACGAAGTCGCGAATATTTGATACTTCTTCTTGCGGTAATTCAATCGGTTTTTGTTGTGCTTCGTATTGTCTAGCACGTTCTTCCGCCGCTTTACGTCTTGCTCGTTCCTGTGCAAGCGCAGCTTTTAGATTGTTATCGTTTGTATGGTTTTCTTCTTGTTCCGGTTCTTCTGTGTTAGTGTTTGACGCCGCTGCATCTACTTCCGCATCATTCGCATCACTTTCGGCCGCATCATCTGTAGAGGGTTCATCTGTTGCCGCTTCCGGTGTATCCGTTTCTTCGGTATGTTCTTCAACGTTCACGCCCGCGTTTTCTAAATCTTCCGGAGTGAAACCAGCTTCTTCGATATTAACTAAATCTTTTTCCATATCTAATACTCCTTAACGCCTTTTAACGTCATTGCCGGACGAATAAAGAAATATGGCAGTTTAACGCCGTTGCCGGGCGATAATGTATAAGCAAGCCTTTTAACGCCGTTACTTAGGGCGAAAATAATATAAAAAACGCCCCATTACGGAGCGTTTAATATTGTGTTGATAGTTTATATTACATAGTGCCTAAATCGTTCATAGGCGGCATAATTTGCGGTGTATTTTGAATGTTTGGTTGTTTACCTTTCAAGGCTAACCGTTCCGCCATGATTTGCTGCGGTGAAATATTAACCCCTAATGTTTGTAAGTACATGCTTAATGCTTCCGCTGGCATATCATCAAGCGAACCACTTACACGCAATTCTGGTAACGCTGGTTTTTCGCTTGCTTCTTGCATACGTTTCTTAACTGTTTCTTTTTCTGGGAAATCCATGAAATCTAGGATAATATCCATAGGAATATCAACGCCGGATTTCTTAGCTTCCAATAATTGGTAAAGGTTAGCACGTCTTGCCGTTGCGCTTGCTTGGCTTGTACTAATCACAATGTCAAAGTCAAAACAACTTAGATCATATAAAACTTGTTTAATCGGATTACCTTCCGCATCAGTTTGTGGCTGGCCTAGTGCATCGGTTAAAACCCTTTCTTGCATAGGTTGATTTAAACCCGGTGTAATCTGTACAAATTCCTTTTGACCGTCGTCGCCCATAATTCGCATTGCTTTGTCTTGGTTATAGAATTGTGGAATTAACCCCGGCGCGTTCTTTTCACCCCATAATAGTTTTACAATTTGTCTTTCTGCTTCCTTGGATTGTTCAAAGATGCCGGCAGTTTGTACAGTTGTTACAGATTGCCGCAAATCGATTGCCTTGCCACTCATAGCGCCAACGCTACCACTTAGGCTTTCCGGAGTGATGCCGCTGATAGCGTAGAAATCATTGCTTGATTGTTGTTCAAGGCTCATGTTTATATTGCTATCCATTGCCGGCGTGCCGTCTGTGAATGATACGCCCGGCGGTAGGAAGATATTCGCGCCCGGTTTTGTGCTTTCGGTCTTGATAGTTTTCTTTAATTGTTCGGTGAATTGGCCTTGCCAGAATTTAACGCCTAATGATTGTTGGTTTACAACGTGCATGCGTTGGCTTCGGTTTTTATTTAATTCACGTTGCGCATCTTTAATATCACGCACTACGCCGGCCGGTTCCAGTTCATCATCTACCAATTCGCCGGTGTAATAGCAATATTCACGCACTAACGGGAATTTCCCATGCTTATAAGGACTTTCGCCTTCTTCCAATAGAACACTATCGGCGAACGTTGCATATCTTATTTTAGTATCTGGAATACTTGTAGGCTTTTTCCCTGTAGCCATTAACACAACAAATAACGGGTTACTTTCATCAATTAAACCCTCTTTTGTCATATATACATTCTTTTTGCCGTATTCTTTATACCAATACTGCACTACACGGATTTTATTGTAATTCGTGTTATACCATAACGCTTCACCGTCTACCGTTTCAATCACGCCGGCTTCCTGTTCGGTTTCGTCGTATCTGCTTTTTAATGCGTTGATTTCGTCTACCTTTTCCGGATAGATTTGTTTTAACTTCGCTGCACTTTCCCAGCTATAACGGCCAACGTATTGCGCATCGCTTAAATCGTCCTTCTTACATTCTGGATCAATGAAAGCATCAAACGGCGAAACACGTTCAATCTGAATAGTGCCGTCTAACTTCGTATAGTCGAATTCATAGCTTACCCAGTAATTGGCTAAACCGCATATAATCTTATCGCGGAAACATTTGCCCTTATTGCGTTGATAATTTGCACGGTCTAAACAGTATTTTGTAATACCTTTAGCAACCCGGCTTATTCTATCATCTTCTTCGGAACGTGGTAAAAAGTCCGGTTCCGTTTCATTCTGTGATGCATAACCGCATAAGAGATTAATAACTGGTCTAATTCTATTAATCGTAATTGCTGGTCTTGCTGCATCGCGCATTTTCGCCAAATCTGCATCGGCCCATTGCTTGCCTTGCATAAATGCAAAATCTTCGGCAGCAGCCTTGCGCCATTCTGACGTGGCGGCCAATGCATTTTTTACATTCTGTTTTGCTTCGTATATATCAAAAGTAGTTTGTTCAATTTCCATTATTCCACCATTTCAGAACCATAAATCATTGTATACATTTGTTCTAGTTGCCACTGTGGCATTGCCTTGGCGAATTCTGCCAACTGTGCATCTGTATATTTAGCGGGAATAATCACGCCTTTTTCTTCGCGTTCGCCGTATTCTGATTTCAGCACTTTAAATGCATAATCACGCAACGCCCTTTCACTCATCATACGCCCCATGCGCTTGTATCTCCTTCGTTATCGTCTTCATATCTATAACCGTCATTAAACGGCTTTTCTGGTTTAACTGATTTAACCGGTCTTGCCATACACATATAACGTACCGCATCATATGCATGATCTTCTTGTTTTGTATCCACATCTTCAACCTTGATTTTATCGTAGGTTAAAGCTGGCAGCGTTCTAATCAAGTGTACGCAATTACTAAATATCTTTAACTTGCCTTCCTTTAATCGTTGATGTACTTGCATAAGTCCGGCTAGTCTATCATTATCAGCACGTACCCAATAAACGCCAACGATTGCGAATATTTCCGCAATCGTTGGCCCGTCATGGCCTGTACGTTGCCATATAGCGGGGTCTGCCACGCCTTGATAGTCTTTTAAGTGTTCTATCTTTTGTGCTACTTCCCGCGCGGTTTCCTGTGTACCAGTATCCGGCATACCCGGCTTGCACCCGTAATATTCACCGGTTATATATAAAACGTCGTCATAATCAACCGCATAAGAATATACTGCATATGGTTTCGTATAACCCCAGTCCATTGAACGATATCGTTGCCAATGATGCGGTATTTCAAACGGTTCTATTACATGCTTATCTGTACGGAATTCTGTAAACACTTGACCTTCGAATATATTCCAATCGCCTTCCAAATATGCTTTACGTAGTTTTTCCGGCAAGGTATTCAACGCATCTATATAACTTTGTGATAGATGCGGGTTATCGCTTGCCCTAGCTTGTACGTATGCAATCTTATCGGCGAACGGTTGCATTTCCTTTGTAAAGTTTCTATCAATAAACAAATCCTTTACCCACATATGGCCTTTACCGCCCGGATTTGTCGCGGCTATTAACTTTGTATTAGTTATACCAGTCCAACGCAAACGCATACGCAAAAAGTCGAACACGTCGCGGCTATTCAAGGTTAATTCATCTATCGCTATTGCAGCGAATTCGCTAGAAAGGTATTTGCTAGGTTTATCAAGATTTCTAAAACAAATAACGCCGCCGCCTAATTCATCGTTTAATGTGAATTCATGGTTACTTTCTTTATACGTTCCTAGCCATTCGGGAAACTCCATTTTGATTTTGGATATTTGACGATCATCTAAACTTGGATAATCCTCACAGAATAATCCAACGCGTATGCCTTTTAATCCTGTTTGAATAAACCAATCAATTAAAAGCCATATCAAACCCCAGCGGAGTATATACGATTTACCACCACCAGCAGCACCGCCATATAGTGTATATATGTTTTGCTTTACTGCCCGCAAGAATTCTTTTTGCTTAGCAGTTGGCCGTATTACATCGCGAAACAGATTTGTTTTACTCATCTGGTTCACTCAATTCATTGTTATCAATAACCAACTTAACGGCGCTTTCGGTTGTGATTTCCTGTTGTATCTTATCGCGCCATTCTTTTGAACGTCGATTTTTAAGCCAGAAAATCATAGCCGTTGTATTTCCTTCAAGTGCTGCTTTATAAAGTGCATTTTCAACTTGTATGTCTGCTTCATCTTTCCCTATTTTTAGGGCGTTCGATATTTTGGGCGATTTCTTACGCCATTCCCATAAGGTAGAAACAACAATATCCATATTGCTGGCAATCTGTTCATTTGTTAAACCGTTACGCGCCCAGCCTTGTAACAGTAAAATCTTTTCTTCTGCTTCCCAATCCTTATATGTAGTCTTAGCCATTGTTTCACCCCCTATCGTAGTACGTTGTTATCTTTGCTTTTCATTCTGCCATGTGATCGTTGGCATATTCCCGCGTGCTGCTTGCTGGCGTGTTGGCTAGTGCAATATGTTTGACATAATCCGTCATAATATATTTCATTGGCAGTACATTGGCCGCCTTTGTTGTTAAGACATTTTGATTTTGTACATATGATATTCACTAGCTTTTCACCACCTCTTTTTAATCACTCAAAACCGAACACGCCGCACTAAAAAGAACATTGGAAACTATGAAGGCGTTCTATCTTAAAATAAAAAATGTGCATTATGTTCAGTTTTCAATAATCAAATGTTACTTTTATACAAAAAATGAGATATATCGCCGTGGATATACCTCACATCTTGATAGTTTTATTCATTTGTATTGTATTAAACACTCAAAACCGGAGCCATACCGCCGCACTCTCAACGGCGTAGGCTTATGGCCTAGTTCCTAGGAAACCGAACGGCCCCAGTTTTCAATGCTTGATATGTGTACTCTAAACCAATACCGATATGGATCACATGAAATTAGGTTTATTGTTGTTGTGCTTGGAAGTACATATTTATATTTGATGGGATTGTTCTCAATGGCATTGTGTATGTTTGAAAGGAATTCTATTTTATCGGTATCGGTTTACAATACACAATAGGGGAACGGCCCAAAGTTCCCCATGTGCATCGTGTTATATAGGAGAATTACGCCAATGACCTTTTAAGCATCATTTGACAATATAATTATACTATATATGGCATTTCCGTATTATTCCGATGTAGTTCGGTATAGTTCGACTTGTACCGATTTCCCTGTATACATACTTGGATAATACGTATCATGTAAAAATTTCCCTACTTTAATAAGGCCTAGTGTTTTCAATTCGGCGGCTTGCGTTTTACCTAAATCAGTAAAACTTTTAGCATATTTTGCGCTTTCCCCGTCGATGTATTCACGCATTAATAATATATTTGTTTTCCCTGTGGTGCATTGATTGATGATTTCCGCCGCCGTTTCGCGTTCATCAATTAATGCACCTATTTCTTCTTTTACGGCATCACGTTTACTTTCAAGGCGTACAATTTGACGGTCTAACCCGCCCGGCGTTCCGCCACCGCTTAAACGTTCCTTGCTATAATCAACTGCCCCTATCGTTGTTATATCGGATTGCAAATGCTTTAGATCTTCTTTCAATGATTTTATCTTCATTGAGATTAATTTAATCGGTTCTAGGTATTCTTTTCCCAGTTCCCTGTATTCTTTATCCGTCATATATTCCCCCGTATGGTTCATTATCTTAAATTCTTAACCGCTTCCCCTAGCATGTTTAGATAGTCTTGTAAATTTACCTTGATAGCATCGTTTACAAGCTGGATATTATCAGTTGTTACATAATGCGCCAATAGCATTTTATACATTGCATTTTTTGTAGGAACGAATATCGCTATTAATGCGCTAATCGTAAACGCTGCGAATAATATCATCACATTCAGTTTATTTTTTTGTATCTTTTCCCGCGCTTCATCATCTAAAAAGTAAATAGCCACACCAAAACATACTATAAACCCTAACACAATAAAGACAATTTGATTTAATACATCTAAATTATGTAATACCTCAATCAAGTACAGATACATCGGATCAATAATAGGCATTACACATTTCCCCTTTCGCCTATTTGTATCAAAGGGGCATTTATCTTGCCCCTTATCCACTACATCGTAAATACTGATACTAATTTAATTAATGCTATCACTAGCGAAAACACCAATGCAGCATCAAATAATAATCTAATCATGGTTATTTACCAGTACTGCCAATACCACCGGAACCGCGCGCCGTTACGGTTAATCGCTCAACCTCTAACAGTTTTAATGCGCCAACTGGTACAAGAATACCTTGAACCAGTCTATCGCCCCTTTGGATTAAATACGGCGTATCGCTGGTATTGTGCAAGATTGCTTTAATTTCGCCCCTATAGTCCGCATCAATCACCCCGAATGAGTTCGGAATAATTAACGGCGTTTTGCTCATGCTGGAACGTGGCGCCAGCATTAACATGTAGCCTTTTGGAATTTCCATTGCTAGGCCTAGCGTGATATATTGCGTTTGATGCGGTTCTATTACCGCGCTTGCTGGCTGGTAAAAGTCCATTCCGGCCGCATCTACGCTACCAACTTTAGGCAATAATACACCCGGCATACATCGCTTAACCTTGATAACGTCCGCATTATAGCGTTTATAACCAAAGATACGTTTAATCCTGTTTAGTAATTCCATTTGTTGCCCTCATTTCAATAACGCTTCCAATACTTTATTTTTTCTATCCATGATCCGTATTTCTGCCCGCGGGTTTTCCTTATCAATACCAGCGATGCAGCTATCACCGTATGAACATATCCATTTATCATCATCAATGACTTTGGCTTTTGTCAATATATCGCTAGTTGCCTGTAATAATCCGATTAAGTCCGGCCAACTTCTTTTATTTGGTAAATAGTATTTACATTCAACAACGATGATGCCAGATATATGCAGTTTCTTTCCAGCTAATTGCCATAAGCAAGCATCTTCATAATTCTTGTAGGCTTCCGACGGTATTATAATAGGCTTTCCATTTTTGGTTATAATACGCCCGCTATTCTTTTTAGTCGCTGGGCGGCCTTTTAATGTAATATCAATCACACTCATTTAATGCCCTTTCCGCCAACAATACATCGTTCTCCGGATATATCCAGTAATAATCACCCAAATTACTCCATGACGTTTTACCACCTCTAAAACAATATATGCGGCCATTTTCATATTTTGCAAAATAAAGTTTAGCTTTTGTAAGTCCGGTTTCTACGATAACTGGCGTATCAACTGGAACCTTTTCCCATTCCACAATACCCAATATCGATGCAATAGAATATTTACGTGTATTAGGATTTAACCCCAGCACCCTACACGGAATACGTGGCGTATGTTCCCGCACTTTAAAACCGCCGCTATTTTCAAAAAACGTAGGGTTTACAAAGTATGCATATACACCGATGATCTTAATATCGCGGTACCCCTCTTGATACATTTGTTCTAAAAACCATTTTTGCTCATTCGTCATATCCTAATTCCCCTTTTACAATAATTTCCTTTATTTGTTGGCGTACGTTATACGTGTACGCTTCAAGTGTTCCGTTGAATACTTCCATTACCATTTTTGATAGTGCTTGACGTAATCGCTTCGTTTTTCCGTCTTTGTGATATTTATATTCAAGCATTACTAAAAATCTATCTTGCGTTACCTTTGGTTTTAAAATCATGTCATCAACAACCAGCGTTAATGCGCTGGCTAGTTGTTCACACGTAAAAACTCTACCGTTCCCCATGTCTACTTTTACGCTCATTTATCAATTCCCCTTTATCAACGATATTTTCTTTCAAGATTTACCCCAGCGATTAATAAACGCTTACGTACCAAAGTAAACGATGCGCCACATTCTTCCGCAATTTGCCGTATCGTTAATCCTTTTTCCCTCAAACTAACCAATACGCTTGTATCAATATCATCACGTCTTGCTTTTCTCCCTTTTCTTAGGCCTAATATTTGTAATGCTGCATCGGCGGTTTTCCCGCCGTATATGCAAGCACCCAGCGCAAGCCAATTTCCTATATAGTCCGCGTTCAATTCCATGTTTTCCCTTTCTTTATGCGTATTTATTCTTCTTCTACCGGTTCGGCTACAACACCACACATAACAGGGGATACAGAAACATTTGTATTTGTCGAAAAGTCCACAAAACTAACCACTTTTTTCACCCCCGCTACAACGGCCAGCATCTCAAATACAAAGTTATGCATTTCACTCAAAATACCGCCGTCATCTTTAAATGAATTTGTAGTATAAATTCTAGTTAATCCATTTTGAGATACTTTTATTCGTAACATGTTTTCCCCTTTCCTAATACACTTTATACTGCCCCATTCGCCGTTTAATCTTATGGCGGCTATCTTTTACATACCCAAACACATCGCCCCGGATTTCACGGGTTTCTATTTCTTTTTTTCTGTTGCTACTGTATTTGATGTAGGCCGCGCATGTACTATGGCAGCCTAACACCCTATACTCACAACCCTTACACGGTGATTTCATTTCTTTATTCCTTACTTTCAAATGGATTGATAGTTTCAAGAATAACAAACGATGTATTTTTATAGCCGTTCTTTTCTTCCCATTCACGAAACGCCTTAGTTAAGGCTTCTTGTAAAACATCAATATGTTCCAGTTTCACATGTAATAAATAATCTTCCGAATATTCTGCTATTTCATAATCAAGATCACATTCAACAATATTTTCAATAACACGCTCTGCATCAACCGTAGGAACGTAATAATAAGGGTTTCCGACTCTAATCATCGGTACTTCTTCCGCTGGGTATTCATCAGAAAAATCTTTCACGGCATCTTCAATGCTTTTTTGCGGGTATCCTGTATATTCACCAAAACACCAGCACCATTCATTTTCATTTTTTACTAGCATTGTCGCCACCTATTAGAACGGAATATTTTCATCGTTCCCCTTATCATCTGCAAAATTATCAAAGTTGCTTTCTGCTGCCGCATCATTTAAAGCGGATACGCCTACAAAACTTGCAATTACTTCTGTAACATATTTCTTTTGGCCGTCTTGCGTTTCGTAGCTTCTTGTTTGAATTCGGCCCTCTACAAATAAGCGGTTTCCCTTTCGGTAGTTACCAGCTGCTTCGCCTAATTTTCCCCATGCTACACAATTTACAAATGCAGTTTGTTCCTTTGTTTCATTTGTAGCACTATCAATATATGTATTGCTGGCAGCGATTGTAAAAGTCGCAACCGCCTTGCCGCTTTGTGTATATCGTACTTCCGGATCACGCGCAAGATTTCCTAATAATTGAACACTATTCATAATATATTTACCTCTCTATTTTCTAATTCTACGGGGCAAATTTACACGCTATGCCCCTTTTACTATTTCGCCCTTATAATTTATCGTTAAGGCTTTAAAAATTCCATACAACGCATTTAAACGATTTTTTCCATTTGAAATAATTCATCAAGCGTTAAATTCGTTTGTAGTTCATTATTAACGTTTTCTTGAATTGCCAACATTTCGGATAATCTGAATTCAAATTCACCGCGTTCATGCTTCTTGTATGTTTCCGGTGATACACCGGCAATAGTTGCCATATCTGGCTGGGTATACCCTAATAACCGTCTACATTCGATTAACTTCGGAAACAGATTATGCTTTACGTTCATTCCAGCACCCCCATAATTAACTTTTTTCCTTCTTCGGAAATATCGGCATCTTTAACCATGCTTTTAAGGTCTACCGGTTCAAACTTTTCAATTTCTACCAAATGGCCGTTATCAAGCATCTTAATTTCTGTTTTCTGTGGCATGTTAAGCTCTGCCCTTTTACGCGCTTCCATTAACAAACCATTACTTTTGATGCTTTCCGCTATTTCCATGTTCCTTTGTTCGCGCGCTGCCAGTTGTTCATATGCCTTACAGAATTGGCTCATTGCTGCGCTTTCGTTATAACTTTGGCTATTGCGTGGATCAAAGAAACTCCATACAGTTTTTGCCGCTATCCTTGTAATACCTTCCAATTCATCAAGGCCTTTTTCATAACCTACGCTGCTAGCCTTCTTTCTGACTACTTCCCATGCATCTTGCGCAATCAATCGTTCTTCCTTGCCGTTTACATATCCGGAAATTTCAGCCGCTTTTTTGCGAATGGTTGCAACGGCTGGAACGAATTCGCACGTATTGATGCATTGCTTGATTGCTTCCGCCAATGTTACCGGGTTAATATCTTCCAGCATGTAGGCGTACATTTTAACTTTTGCACTATCGAATTTGTCATATATCAATAGTTGGCCCGTAGCTTTCAATGTTTCCGGCTTCATTTGTTCCCCCTTCCACCGCGTCAATTAACGCGTTTAATTCTGCAACCTTTCTTTCTGTATCCGTCATTGCTGCCATTTCATTTGAATTTAGATATGTATCAAAATGGCTTGGCGCAAATAGAGTTTTAGGCGTTAAATACTTTTCTAATTTTGTACCTTTCCACTCACGGCATTTTTTATCAATGACGGTTTTAAAATCGTCAACCGTATAACCTTCTTTCAAGCGTGATCGTATTGCTTGGATATATGGTTTTGTTGTTGGCTTGAATTTTGAACCGGTTTTAAGATTAAGATATTCGATAATATCAATATGAGATTTTTCTACATCGTCATGTGAAACATGACATATTATTTCTTTTCTATTCTCTTCTTCTCTTATCTTATCTATTCTTATCTGTGTATCCAGATTGTATCCATTTTGTATACATTTTGTATCCATGCAGTTATTATCTGCACTCATCGGCATTTTTACCGGTTCATATACCTTGTTAATGAGTTCTACTTTTTGCGCTTCCGGTAATTCTGATTTTGAATACCTATCGGATTGAACATAGTTATGTATACGCCAATGGCGGATAACGATAACACCAGTTTCAAAACCAATAACAAACCCTTTGGCAATAAGTAGTTTCAAATCATCTTCCTTACACCCCGTTATACGCATAATGCTTTTTGGCGATTGAATAAAGCCGTCATCATCTGCCCTTAGCAGCAAATGAAAGTATAGGCATTGTGTACTTTGTGGCATATCTAGGAAATTATCTGTATCAATAATTTTCTTTGACATCATTCGCCGTTCTGCCATTGTATTTTTGCGTTCCTTTCTTTTAAAATCTCCCGTATTTGTTTTGCATCGCTGCCATGTGCCTTTGTATGGCAATCTCTACAAAGACAAGCAAGATTGCTTAAATTTGATAAACCGCCATGTGATCTAAACTCTATATGATGTACTTCGGTTGCCATTGCACCACATAGAACGCATAGGCCTTCATCTCTTTCGTACGCCCATTTTCTTGTACGGGCGTAAAGTACATTATCTTGTTTCTTCCTTTTGTTCATGTTCGCCCCATTCCCTTACAAGTGAATTTATATATTCATCGTTTTCAATCGGTATGTTTAATTGGCTGCACTCATCAACCAATGCATCAATTAACCGCCGCATTTCATCGACTGTATAAACGCTGCTGCCATGATAGGCGCGAACGATTGTATAACCTTCCGTTTTGGCCGGCCCAGCTTCTTCGGCGTGCCAACCTAACCCGTGGCCTTGCCAAATTTCAATAAATCGGCCTGTGGCATCGTTTTTAATTGGTAGATAGGTAAATGTACCAGCTTCTTGAATAACACGCTTATACACGTCATTTTTTGAAATATATGCGTTCTTTGAAAGTTCACGCGCTATCTTATCGCATAGAACCCATGCATACGCGTTGGCATTTAAAGAACGCTTTTTAGATTTCTTTGTTAGTGTTACCGTATATTCTGAATTTTCATCAATTTTGTTGATTTCTTCATCTTTCGGCGCTGGAATTAGAATGTTATAACCTAACGTTTTAACAACCGCAATTCCTTTTGTTACCCATTTCATTAAATGCGGTCTCCAGCATCTTCATGTTCTAGTGCTGCTTCTTCATTGTCATATAACACGAACCCTTTAAAATCTTTGTTTTCAGTAGTCCGCTTTTTTAACCAATCAAGCGCCGCGATCATTTCGAATTCATCAAGTAATGCAAGTTTTGGCTTTTTGAATGTTCCGGCAATGTATTTTGTAATTTCTGCCGGTGGTACGTTCTTATCTTTTGCAAGTTTACAGAATTCATCATAGCCGGCAACGTGTTTTTCTTTTGGCTTAGTCGCTGGCGCTGGTGCTGCCTTTTTGTTTTGTGAATTATCCATAAAATCCGCATCTTTTGTATCATCAATACAGAATAGGCCATTTAATGCATATTTTCGCGCATAGGAAGAAGCGGAGCCAGTAATTTGACTTTCGTCCATACCCTTTTTATCTAGGCTTTCGCGGGCAAATGCAGTTGTTATAATTTCGTCCTTGCCGTCCGTTACTTTTGCAACGGCTTTGACATAATAACGTTCGCCAATTAGTACGATTTCATCACTTAACAACGGTACAATTTCATGTTTTGCGCATAACGGTTTAACTGCTTCCAAAATATCTTCGCAATTTCTATAGTTATAACCGCCGAATTTATTAAACTGGCTTTTAGGCGCCTTTAATTCTGCTTGTATTTCAATTAATTTTTGTTGTAATGTTTTTGCTGCCATGCGATCACCTACTCAATATAGAAATTCATATTTGTTTTGATTTCTGCGCCTTCCACCGTTTCGCCGGCTTTAATAGCCTTCTTAATGGCAGTTTTATCGGCTTTAATTTCAACCTTTGTATAATCCGCTGGAATAACGTCTAAATTTGTGATTTCAACGCTTTCACTTTTGCGGTATCCGCACTTAAAGGTACCTACAGTTAATGCATCCAGTCCTTTTTGCTTCATTGCGAATTCAACGTTATTTTTCAAACGTTCAACCGCATTTTCTTTCGCTTTTTTGATTTTTGTTAAGCGGTCTATTTCGTTTTTTAAACCTTGAATATCACTTTCTACATTCACCATGTACATTGCAGTATTTTCTATTTTTTCTTCAATGCTGCAATCAAGCATTTCAAGTGTATTTTGAATTGCTTCGATTTCTTCCGGCGTTTCTGCTGCTTCAAGCATTGCGGATAGTTCCGCATAATCTTTGTTTAGTTCATAAATACTAGCCATTGTTTGATACCCCAAAACCTTTACAATATCTTCAAATGTTTCAATTTCATGTGAAAATGGTAAGCCGTCAATACCTTTTATGCTTACAAGCGCTTGGGTATCTTTCCTTACATCTTCCACAAACAAATAATGGTAAAATGTTCCGTATCTATTAACCCTTACATTGAAATCAATATGTACGTTTGATTTCGCCGCTTTCCCTTGTGCTGCGATTTCCTCAAAGCGTTCAAACGCTTTTAAAATTTCATCTTTAATCATTTTTTCACCTTGCCACCTTAACGCGCATCGTGTATGATGTGGTTAAGATGCTTTAAAATCTCACTTTTCGCATCTGCCCTTTAGTAATTGCCGTTACTATTGGGCCTTTTTTAATTTATCAATATAGATGCCACTATATAGCAGCGTGATGCCTAACAGGCCTTGCAACATTGCTTCATAGAATGTTAGTACGTCAATCTCTAATGATCCGGGCGTACCTAACAACAATACAAAGCCTACAATTTTCATAATTCTAGTCATTGACAAATTCCCCCGTAATCGCCAGTACATCGCTGGTGATTTTTTTTATACTATTTTTTAGTTTTGCGTTTTCTTTCGCCAATTCTTCATTTTCTGCTTTTAACGCCCGGTAATTAACCGCATTTACTTCGGTTTCTAATCCGGCTATTTCTTGAATTTCTTTGACTGAAAATAAAACGCCCGGTAATTTTGTTAGCTGGTGAATTGTGCCAGCGTTTCGCAAGTTGTATACCGACGATTTAGAAACGCCTAATACTTCGGCTACTTCTTCCACGGTATACGTTAATTTCATTTCGTAACCCCTTTCATTAATTCCGATAACCCGCATTGAAAGTAATGCGCAACTTTTACAAGACTACTAAGGCTTGGCGATTGTTCGCCACTTTTCCAACGGGATATAACGCTTTCAGATATTCCCGTTTCTTTAGATAACTTATAGGCGGTAATGCCTTTAGTATCCATAAGTTTAAAAATGTTCTTTGTTACTGTTTTAATCATTTACACCCCACCTTCTTAAATGGTATACTTGCGATATAGCAAGCGTTAATATTCGACACTACACTTGCTATACCAGATTTTCAAGACACTTACGATTTCATAAGTACCTTATGGCTATATTGTACTTCCGTTTTAGTAAGTGGTCTAGTAAACATTTTGTAAAAATATTAAACGGCGTGTTTATATTTAAAGAGGTACATTATGCTATACAACAAAATTGATGAATTAATGCGAAAAACTGGCGTATCAGCATATCAGATTTCAAGAGATACTAAAATTCCGCAAAGTGCATTTTCGCGTTGGAAGAAAGGAGAAAGTAACCCTAGTTTAAAAAATATTAAGATATTATCAGAATATTTCAACGTGCCAATAGGCTATTTTACTGACGGTGAAGAGGGAACGCCAGAAATTAAAACAGTTGAAAGAAAAATTGATTTAAAGAAAATTACAGATAATGCTTTGATATGTTATTACGGTGATCGTGAATTAACGGCATCGCAAAAAGCTAAAATATCCAAAGTATTAAAAGCGGTATTAGACGATTAATATATTCAAGGGGAATTGTTAGCATGTTCAATATGTGTTCTTTTGTCTTAGATTTGATTAATTCGCACGGCTCAAACGAACCGCGCCACATAGCAAGTAAATTAGATATTAAAGTTATATATAAACCATTGCCGGCTTGCGTTAGCGGTATACAGATAAAACCGGAGATAAAAAAGGCTATTATTATAAATAGCCGGTTAAGTAGGCGCCAGCAGCGCATGGCGCTTGCGCATCAATTAGGGCATATATTCCTTCATAAGGATTATGATTTATTTAAGGAAATAGATAACGATTTACGCGTAAAGCTGGAACATGATGCGGATACATTCGCGCATATATTGTTAAATAAAGGGGTTTACCATGAGTAAAAAAGATGCAATTAACGTAGCCTTTTATCAAAGTATCCTATATCTTATTATCGGTATGATATTAGGCCTTATGGATTGGAAGGAACACAGATATATTTTGATGTTTATAATTGTTGCCCTAACTATCGGCGCGCAATTTATAGCAAGTTATTCACTAAAGGAATTAGACGATGCAGTTCAATATAACCGTGAGAAAAAAGGATAAAGGGTATCAATGTATCGTTTCATACAAGGACGGCAACCGCTGGCGCCAGAAATCGAAACAGGGTTTTGAAACACAAAAGGCGGCAAAAATCCACGCCCAAACGATCATTGATAAACTAAAAAAGACTATCACCGCAACCGATGATAGTCTTAGAAATATTACTCTTATTGATTTTTTTAACATTTATATGAAAGAGAATAAGCCGCGTACATTTAATACATTACAGGCCTATACACGTACATTTGATATATTTAAGCCTATATTTAACGAAAAAATAGCGAATATAACGCCGTATCAAGTTAAAAGGATATTGAATGATAGTTTATATTCAACTACCACAAAAAACCTTGCTTTGGGTACAATTCAGCGTTTATTTAACTATGCGGTGAATCAATATAAAATAATTCCTGTAAACGAATTAAAAACAATACCACGTTTCAAGGATAATGAACCTACAAAAATAAAGGTATTATCAGATACAGAAATAGAAACATTTTTAAAAGACTTAAAACCTAAAAATTATAAATACTATGTTATATTTTCTATTGCTGCCTATACCGGCATGAGATATGGCGAAATTATCGGCCTTACTTGGGATAACGTTGATTTAAATAGTAATATTATTAATGTAGTGCAGCAATTCGGGGCGATTGATTACAATAAATATGCCTTGAAACCGTTGAAATCTAAAAACAGTTATAGGCAATTACCTATTCCGCCAATATTAACCAATATTTTGAAAGAATACAAAGAAACATGTTCGACTGAACGCCTTTTCAATAACAAAGTTAGTGCTAGCTGGGGCGCAACACGAATTATGAAAAGGTTCTTGTCAGATAATTCAATTCATGATCTACGCCATACATACGCAACTAAATTATTATCAAATGGCGTAGACATTAAAACCGTATCCGCCCTATTAGGTGATAGTATACAAACAGTATTAAATACATATGTTCATTTTTCAGATGATATGCGACTAAAGGCAGCTGATAAGGTTGCCGATATTTTCGGCTAATTATTTTTGACGAATTTCTGCCGTTTTAATAATAAACCCTATTAAATATGGTGTTTTATAGCCTGTATTTTATATCAATATATTATATCGGATTTAATATTTTTTATCCATAAAATAGCATAGTGTAGTTTTTAACTGATTGGCCAAAACAATTTTTAAAAGTTTATATCCATAGAATTATATAGTTTATTATGAAATTTTTGCCGTATTTTTGCCGTCAAAATAAAAAAGAGGGGTACCGCTTTGGTACCCCTTTCTTATTAGTCTAATTCAACAAGGCGTTTCAATTCGCCATTAACAAACCACATTTCACAACGTACGTTATTATGGTCTGTTAAAGTTGCGGTATATAAACCGTCTTTCTTTGGTTCTACTTCTTCTGCGAACATATGAGTTTTTCCTTCAAATGTAAATGTTTTCATCTTGTTATACCTCTTTGATTAAACATGATATGCCGTAAACCGTACGGCGCGGAGATAATTGGATCACCTACCATTTCGCTAATGTATATAACGCGCTGGCCCCTTTGAAATGCTTACCTTCAAAATGTGCTAGGCTTTGAAAGTCGCCGGCTTGATAACCTACGGTTTCATATACCTTGCCTGTATCCATTACAGTAACGCCAGCCATTACGCGATGCGCTTTATTAAGATTAATCTTATAAACGTCAATCTTTTGTTCATCTGTATTTTCTACAACTGCCGTTCTATCACTTTTTGCCGTGGCTTCCTTTGGAATATTAGGCGATTTATCTTTAATCGCATTTTTCGTAACAACGGCCGCATCATGTAGCGTTGGCGCTTGCGTGTAATACGTAACAACCGGCTGCGCCGTTTCCCTGTATGCAATAACTTCCTTCGCTGCTTTAGGGGATACGTTAAGCGCTTCCCCTAATTTAACCGGATTTTGGGCCGTAGTCTGACTAACGATAACCGGTTCTTGCACTTTCTTAGTATGCATCACGTTATAGGCAAATAAGCCAGCCACTACCACCAGCAGCATAAGTAATGCCACGGTGATAACTGGTAAATACGCCTTTATGAATTGCTTGATAGTATCCATAAATACCCCCGTTAGATAGGCCAATTTAAGACTAAATCCGCATCAAATTCCTTGCCTTCAATGTTTTCAGTAAATGTATATTGCCATAAATTAGCGCCGTAATAGTCGCATTGGCTATTTAATTGTGCGCACCAGATCGCGCAACCGCCCAACTGGCTAACGTCTAATACGTTTACTAACCAGTCATAACTAGCATATAAACCAGTATTTACATATCCAGCTTGCCATAATTTATTGATGAACACGCTGCATATATTGGTTAGTTGCTGGTCTGTTGGCATACCATGTTCTGCTTTGTAGTCGTCCGCATCTTCCATATCGAACCATACGCCCATTGGTAATTTATCAGCAGTTAAGCCGGCATCACTTAATGTATTTAGTACAAATTCGGCTTCATCTGCTGCATGTGCTTCATTCATAGCATAGGAATAATGATATACGCCAACCGCTAAACCGGCATTAATAGCGCCGTTAATATTGTTATAAAATTCACTATCTAAATTACCACGGCCATAACCGATGCGAATGATCGCGAAATCAAACCCATTAGCCTTTACCGCGCCCCAGTCAACTACGCCGTTATTTTCGCTTACGTCAATACCTCTCATGGTACCCCCTTATAATTTCACCTTGTTTTCAATTTTTGTTCGGATTAAATCAAGGAATTTTCCCAGCATAGCATTTCCGCCGTCGCGTAGGTTTTCCATGATAGATAAGAATTCACATGAACCCAGATATAACCATACTAACGAAACCGCAAATTGTTTCTGGCCGCTCATTTCATCGAATAATACGGCCGCCATTGTAGCCGCAACATACGTTAAAATTTTGAAAACAAAACCTTTTCGCATGTATCGGCTGGAAATTAGGCCCTTTTCAAACGCCAACGGTATTGCGCGGTATTTCTCCCATACTGCCATTTGGTCTTTATCATATCCGTATTCATCAATTAACATTTGATAGGCAATAGCGGCCCATTTAGTGAAAAGGTCGATGAATACCAATAAAATAAACACGCCCAAAATCTGGACGTGTTTTATTCCAATTACCCATATAGCAACGGCAGCCGCACCGCTTAATATTGCCTTTAATACAAACCCTTCTGTTAAAGAGTTCCAGCACTCAACAAAAAATCTTATAATAAACTCCATTATGCGCCCCTTATTTAACCTTACCTAAACCATAAACGCTACGCGCTATATTGGCTTTTCTCATATTGATTTTGTCTAGTTGTTCCCTCTTTTGTTCGCCGCTCATACGTTCATTGTTAATGATCGCTTTAGATGCTTTATTCAATCCTTTTAAGCTATCACTTGCGCTTTTGAGTTTGGCGAATTCTTTGGCATCGTACCCTTCCGGCCGTTGCCCTGTTAATTTGAATTCATTATGTAATTTTTCTTGTTCCTTATAATCATCATAAACACGCTGTACGCTATTAGATGATTGATACGGAGCCGCCGTAAACCCTCTTAACCCCGGTGCTTCATACCATTTTTTAGATGCGTTATTTTCTTTTGCACCGCTTGCCGCATCAACTGCGCTCAAACCTAACCCAGCAAGTCCGCCGCCTAACCCTCTAATAGTATTGTCTATCATGTATGGCGAAACGTTGATTTTATCACCTACAAATTTAGCTACTTCGCTACTATTAGCGCCGTACTGTAGGCGTGCTGGCAAGTTTTCTTGTGATTGTGGAATGATGCTGCGTTGTCTAAAGAATGAGTGATTTGTCATATATTCAAAAACAGGAATTGCACCCGTAGGAATTAACCCCGGCGCTAAACTATCCATTACGCGCTCACCGTATCCTTTAAAACCTACGCTTTTACGATTGTTTTTCGCATCGTCAAAATACTGTAACATACGTTCAAATGATGTACCGAATAACACGCCAGCTTCAAACGGCTTAGGAATACGATACATATTTTCTTTACCCGGAATAATCCAGAATGTATCTTTTTCCCATTGTGGCAACTCTTGGTATCGTTCATCATCTTTATTCATGTACCATAACAATACGCTTGGTAACGTAATGTATAGCATTGTTTTTACCGTCATGCCGCGCGGATCTTCTTTAAACGCACGGGCCATTTTGTCAGCGCCTTGTAGCGTTGCATTAAAGAAGGCCGTCATTTGATTTAACCGTTTTGTATGTGTACCTCTACGGCTGAAATCTAACGTTATATCACGGCTTTCTAGTGCTGCTTCGCGTGCAGTTAAAGGCTTTCTATCTTTACCGAATAGGCGATTACCTAACCCAGTATAACCCTTTCGTGCATTGTCATATTCGGCCAATCGTGTTGCCATTTCTGTTGCTTCACTCATAGCACGCAACAATTCAAGCGGGTTTTTAATTAATTTTGTAACTTTACTATCACGGCTCATAATATCGCGTAATTGACCGCCTAAATAGTCGCGGTCTAGTGATACCATTGCCGCATGTGCTGCGCCGGACTTCATATAGTCCCAGTATAATTCACCTTTTTTAAGGAATAACGCCAACCCTTTGAAAGTATCGACTACAGGAATAAAACCGTGTTTTGAATAGATAGATGCGCCTATCATATCGCGTACAGGGTTTCGCAAGATAAATTCCGGTGATAATGTAGCGCCAGCGCGTAACCAGTTAGCCGGATATGACATTATTTTAACAAACATATTGGATTGGTCTTTATCTAGCATGCGCATTGTTTGGATAAGTTCCGGCGTTGTTTCGTAGGTTACCTTTTCGCCGTTTTCCCAAACATTAAACGTATTATCAGTTTTCGCTTTGTTACCGTGTACACGTTCCACGATTTGACCTACGCCGTTTTTATCCGCAAGTTTTGCGAACGTGCGGCCAACGTGATTGCGTTCGATTGTGTTATAAAATTGGAAGGTATTCTTTATAATGCTTTCCAACGGATCAATAATATCGCGTGTACTACCTTTAAAGCGTTTTACCGGACTAGATACATCGATAAAACCTTTCCCGCCAGATAAGAACGACTGCATGCCAGCATCTGACATATCACGGAAGAATGGAATATAATGCGGGTACATTTTACGCATTGTATGATACGCTTTAGCCGTTAGCATGCCTTCTTTAACTAACATTCGCAACAGATAATCTTGATATTTATAGATTTCAACTGCTGCCTTTTGAAAACGTTCATTTCCGGCGTGCTTACCTAATACGGCAGCATCTTCGGTATAATCAAACGTTGCCTTTTGTTTATTTTTGTGTAGGTCTAAATCATGCAAGGCTACAAGGTATGCGGAGAATTCCTTATGTTCCTTTTCGCCTATGCCTTTCAAAATATCTTTGAGTGATTTTATACCACGTTCCGGCGCGCCGTGTTCAATAAGCGTTTCTGCTTTACCTACCCAGCCACGTGCTAGCCATGCTTGCATATAAGGGTTATCGTCAAAAGCAATCTTTTCGCCTGTTTGACGTTCGACTTCTTCGACTAAATCCTTCAACGGGTTCAATTCATCAATGGCTTTAGTGTACACATCATTTAACGCTTTTTTAATTACGTCCTTAGCTTCGCCACGTTTTACCGCATCAATAGCTTGGCTAACTTTCCCCTTGCTTTCAAATGAAATGCTACCTTTGATACGTTCCGCGCCGCCTTGACGGTGCCATTCATGAACCAGCTTCGATAATTTATTGGTGATGCCGTTTAATTCTGGTTCTTTTGCAATCGCTTCCGCAAAATGTTTATAGAATTCCGGAAATTCGCGTTTTGCTTTCGTGCGATCACTTACATAATCCTTAAAGAATTCTGCGTAACCTTCGCCGCGTATACCGTCCATACCTAATTTGTTGTATGCTTTACCGAACCGGTCTTGAATTACACGGTTAAATTCTTCATTAAATCGTGCATCTTTACTAAAACTAAAATAGTTATCCACATAATGGCCTAACTCATGCATGATTGTTGGAATTTCGCCATAATTACCGCTGCGAATTACATCGGTTTTAGTATTATACCAGCCGCGTACGTTAGGACGTCCCAAACGGCCACTTTTAACACGTTGATTAAATAGGGTATTAACTGCATCAAGGATTTCCTTGCGTGTTACGCTTCGGCCTAACCGCCCTACTTCATCAATGCCAGTATGTGGCGTTTCGTTACCTTTAACGCTATATTGTAGCGGTTCCGTAGGTCTAACACCTTTACTTTCCATGTATCTATTCGCCATTGCTTCGTTGCCGTCAAAGGCTTTTACAACGGCATCGCGTACTTGTTCATGCGTTGCATTGTCTAAAAGCTGGCTAGGTTGTTGTGCGTATTTGCTCACGCCACCTTCTGCCGGTTCCGCTTGCATTAATTTCAATTCTTGCGTATCGGCAATCAATTCGGCAGCACGTTCACGGCGAACAGTATCAACATATTCACGGCTTAGCTTTTCAACTGGTACGTCTAGGCTTTCAGATAATCGAACCTTAACCGCATCAAGTTCCGCTTTCGGAATATCTGGCTTTGTGGCTTTGTTTAAATCTTTCAATAATTCCGTATTAGATTGTACTTTATTCTCTAATTCGGTATATCGTGGATCAGATGCATCATTTTTTAATTCATTTATGATAGTTTCTTTTGCTTTTTGCGGTAAATCGTCAAGCGCATTTCGTAAACTTTCGTTTGGTGCATCTTCTTCATACCTAAATTGAGTATTTGCATCACTTTCAAGTGCTTTTTCTTCAAATTTAGGTTTTTCACCCTCTACAAAGTCAGTATTTATGCGGTCTTTCGGCTGAAATTCGTTTATTTCGCCTGTACGGGCCGTTTCCCCTTCGCCTTGATAGTTTATACCTAAATCTTCGTTTTTAACCGGTTTTTTATCGGTATTTTCTACAAAACTGTTTAAATCGGTGTGTGGTTCTTCGCCGTTTACCGATTTTTCATTTTCTATAAACTCATCTTTGAATGGTTGTTCATAGTTTCTATAGTTAGGGTCTAGCGTATTATCTTTAAACGATGTATTATCACGCGGCCCATTTTCATATTTACCATAATTGCCTTTAAAGGTATCTTCTGCAATTTCCGCACGCATTGCATCATTTGCAACTGCTGGGTCTGGTCTTTCGTATGTTTCACGAATAATTTTCGCCATTTCTGCCGGTGTTGCATCTGGATGCGCGCGCATTGCTTCAAGTGCAGCGCTTTCGGTATTATGTAATTCCCATACGCTGAAATCTACTTGCGTTCTCCAGTCCCATGGATCTAACCCGCGACTTTCCGCGAATTTCAACAAACCTTTTTCGCCGTTGAGTCTATCACCAGTAAATTGAACCAAACCACGGGAACCGTAGCCGTCGCCGCTTGTAACTGTAGTACTAAAACTACTTTCAGCGCCAATATTACCAGTCATGCCAGCCGCTTCAACGTCGCTCAATCCATTCATGCGATATCGGTTATATATATCCGCTTGGATATTACCGGTTTCACCTTCCATAGGTTGACCGCTTAAACCGCTTTCGGAATATTCGCGCGGTTCTACAGTATTTGCCGGTTCTTCCGGTACTGGTACGTCATCAAACGCATTATACATAACGCCTTCTTCAAGTTTTGGCGCATCTTTTGTAAAACGTTCGCCAATATCTTCAAATGCGTTAGATGCCTTTTCTTTGATGTGTTCCGTTGCACGTCCTACACGCTCACCGATTGCACCGCTTACCTTTTTAGGTGTTGCCCCATGTATCATGGCAGCCGGTAAAAATACATCGTCCCATGCATTAGTAGGGTTCATGGCTATATTTTTAGCAAATTCGCCGGGGTCGTCAATTAAGCGTTCTACTGGATTTGCGATAGGGTCTACAATTACATTTTTAGCCGTGGCTACATATTTATTCCCTAAAAATCCGTCCGGTGCCGTTCCTTCGTTTTCTGCGGCTTCATTGGCGTTATACATATCCACCGTATCGCTTGCAATCGTAGGAGCAGCAAGGGCGCCCGCTACTATTCGTACTTGTGGCGGAACATACGGCGTAATTGCTAGATATCCGGCCGGTTTACCAACGCCGGCGTTATATGCTTCCACCCGTGCTTTACCTAACCCCGGCGTAGCATATTCGTCGACAAACTCCCCATTATCATCAAATTTAGAAAAGTTATCGCCATTAGCATCAATCGCATTGGCAGCGCTTTTAGAATACTCATTACCTAGATTATTTGATTTTTTTACTACATCATCTTTCCACGCCGTTAAGGTATTGCCTACATTGTCGTTAATTTCTTTGCCGGTTTTATCAATCCATTCAATATTGTTTTTAACGCCATTAGCAACATATTCGGCATTATTTTTAACGCTATCCCAAAATGTAGGCTTGGGCGCGTTGCCTACGTCATAACCGTATTCGGTTGTTATATCTTCAAAGGCGTTACCGTTTCCAGCTGCCTTGCCGTATTGGCTTGTAATGTCATCAAACGCACCCATAGTCTACCCCTTTATTCTTAATAAGACTTTAACCACGATTTATAATTTCCGTAACCGGCCGCATCAAGTTCCGTTGCTATCTGATCATCACTCCAGCCTTGCGCTGAAAGTTCATTCATTCGCTTAGAAACTGCCGCTTGTTCTTCGGCTGAATAAGTCGGTTGCCGTTTAACTGTAGGCGTACCAGCACCACCGCCAGCCGTTGGCGTGCCGTTCAATGCACCTTGTAATTTACCATAATAAGGGCTTTCTGTTTCGTCCTTATCTGGGTTAGCTTTCACCCATGCAGTATGCTGCTGGGATAGCGTTCTTAATACTTGTGCATTGTATCCGCTAGTGCCAGATTGTGCAGCCGTTGCCGGTTTAACGTGAGTACCTACATACTTCATGCTGCCGTCTGTGCCAACAATATACGTTTTACCGTCTGGCATAACTTTAATGTTTTTCGCCCCGAAATTACCGATGTTTTTCATTTGACCGTCCGGAGTCATTACGATAACTTGGCCGTTGGCGAATTGTTTAGTTTCAACCTTGCCATAACCGCCCATATCTTGAATAGTGCCGTCGCCCATGTTGTATCGTACAATGTGGCCGTTTTGCGCACTACTGAATTTATAATCTGGTTTATCAAGTGCCGCAATAGAATTCAAGTTATTCATATCAATAGTACCAGCACCAATTTTACCGGCAAGGTAGTTATATCTTGCCACGGCTGGCGCCAATCCTTTAACCCGTTTTGTGTTATAGGTATCTACAACCGGGTTGCCGTCTTTATCCTGTGTAAATACAAGATTGTTCATGATTTGCTGGCGCATTGGTTCAAGCACTTTTTCTTGATATTCGTTAACTTGATGCATATACATATTGTTTACATCAGTTTGATATTGTTCGCTGGCTAGGCTTTGCGCCGTTTTAAAATCAAAACCGGCTTTAACTAGGGCCAACGTATTGGCCCCTAGTTGTTTACGCGCTTCGCTTGTTACGCTTGCTTTATCTGGTATAGAGTATTGGCCCGGCGCTTTATCCGCATCGGCGTTACCATTTACGGCCGAATTGGGCGCCCCATGAAAAGGTGCGTTTGCCCGTTGCTGCATCATTTCTTGATATGTTTGCGGTACCCCTGTATTAATACCAGTATTATTTAGATTTTGGAAATTCCATAGTCCGGTGTTTTGTTGCGGTTGTACTGGCGCCGCTGGTGTTTGTGGCGTCTGTGCTTGCAACTGCTTTTGTAATGTAGGACTTGGCTCATTCATATAAGCGTTAAAGCGCTGATCATTAACCGGATTTGTTGCCGGTGCATCTGTGTTAGCTTGCATCGGTTGTGCCGGTGCAGCTGGATTTTGACCGCCCCATAATCCAATATTATTCTTTTGCATTAAGTTATTGGCAAATGTGTTATTGGAATTAGATAATAACTGATTAATTTGACCGGCGCTATTAGGTTGTTGCATGCCCATGCCAAACATACGGTTATTATTATCTACAATTTGTGGCGTGTTCGGGTCTTGTTCACCACCGGCGCCACCACCGCCACCGCCTAGCATTGCTTGATAACCTTTAGCCATTTTGTTATTTTGCAATGCACCTAAACGATGAGAGAAATATTGACCGGCTAATTCGCCCAACGCCGCCCATGGTTCAAAGTCTTTTACGTAGATAACGCCCATTGTGTTATTCCTCTACTTTCTTATTACCTTCGGTTTCTTCGGTTGCTTCTGTTGCTTCTGTTGCTTCTGTCGCTTCCTCTACCGGTTCATCTTTCTTACTGGATTTTTTTGTAGTTTTCTTAGCTGGCTTTTCTTCCGGCTTTTCTTCCGGTGCATCTGCAATAGCTTTCAATTCATCTTCGTTGATACCTTCGGCCATAATACCGTTGGCGTAGAATAAATTATCACCAGTACATTGCAATTCGTATACGTGTTCAGTATTGCCAGTTGCTTCGCAGAGTGTTACAGGCTCATAAGCATTAACAGTCATAATAACTTCGCCAACTACCAATTCACTAACTAATTTCAAGCCTTCCGGTGTTAATACCTTTTCTGTGCCTGTAGTTGTAACCCCAAAGGATACAGTTTCAAGGCGATGTGTTTCTTTTTCGCCCATATCATGCAATGCGATTACATCATTAACCGCACCCAAAGTGATAACACTATCACCATTTACAAACGTTTCAATAACCTTGCCACCTTCTGGTGTTGCAATTTCAGTACCCGCTACAAAACAAAAACCTTTCATAAGTCCTCCAAAGAAACCGCCGGAACCTTGCTTAACCATTGTTTGTGCTGGTTGTGCTAGGCCATAGCGTAATGACATAAATCTGTTAAGTAAATCTTCTTGATCCGCGTTATTTAACTGGCTCATAGAGTAGTAATCCTTGGCCGGTTGAATTGCCGCGCTTTGTGTTGTTGCGCCTGTATTAATAGGGTTTTGCGCTAACCCTTCGCGCTGACCTACTAGGCCGGCAGCAGTACCCGCATTATTCATTTGATTTGCATAACCTTGGTTCATTAGATTTGCTTGATTAATGATGCCGTTTTGTAGGTTATTATAGGTATTACCCCATAGGCCCATTTTCGCACCGATACCGCTTAAATTATTATTAAGCGCTTGCGTATTAAGTGCAGCCGCTTGGCCTAAATCATTTGAATATTGTGCCGCAAGTGTATTTGCTGCGTTCTTGCTAATGTCATTTAATGCATTATCTGTAATAGATGAATTAACAATGCCGCGACTTGCTAGGCTAGAAACTGCGTTGCCTACTGTAGCCTGTAAATCATTGTTCAATGCTTGCCGTCTAGCATCTGCATAGCCTGTAGGTAATTGGCCGTTTGTGATGCTATCCATAGCATTTTGATTTTGTAATAATGCGCCGTTGTATTCGTTGGCTAACTGGCTTGCGCCGTTGTTCATTGTATCAACGCTTGCCGCTAACTGATTTGCATAACGCGTGTTATCCGTCAAATTCTTGGCTCCAGCCATTGAAATTTGATTTTGTAACGCGCCTATTGCGTTCTGGTTAGCTTTGTTAGCGCCTAGATAAGCATTATACATATTGCCATATTGCGGAGTAATAACATTGTTTAAAGCAGCATCGCCCATACCTTGCAAGGTGTTGGCGCTTCGATTTGTGTTATTAATCCAATCCATTTGGCCTTGTAATAGTTGCTTTTCGTCGGCCGTTGCCGTAGGTAGTTTAGCATCAATGCTGCTTACCTTCGACTTCTTGCCGCCGCCGCCAAAAATTTGCAAGTCAAATTTAAACATGCTTTTCCTTTCTACAAAGTCGCTTCAAGGTGTTTACGCACCGTTTTCAATACTTTGTAATCAAACCCATTATAGGTATAGTCCATTTCTGGAACGCGTTCCATATTCCATTTTTTTATGAACCCGCGCACGCTTCGATGTGTAGCCGTTACAATTACATCAAGATCATTCATCCTCATTACTTCCACAATGTACTTGCCTATTACCTTCATATCACCGTATGTTTGCCAGATAGTAAAGTACCGCTGGCCGTCATGTTCGTTGATAGTCCAGAATAAGAACCCCGCATTAGGGAACCATTTGAAATAGTAATTGTATTTATCTTTGTAATTGTTGTTTTCATCGAAATAAAAACCGCTTAGGCTGACATGCTCACCCGTGCGCCGTTCATAGTCTTTTATCATGCTTTCAAGGCTTTCAAGTTGCATCGTTAGTCCCCTATTCGTTCTATGCTGAATTTATTGCGATTACTGCCAGCTGGAACCCGTCTGTCATAATAACCGCTAATAGTTAGTTTTAACCGTTGGTCATTATACCCATATCCAGTAATAGACATTACTATTTCAAGATTTCTATTATCATTAATGCGTATTTCTCGACTATCTCGTGCGCTTCCGTCTATTGTGATGCGATAATTCCCGTTTGGAAAGAATACTGTATTGCGCCATTCGGAGCGATCACTTGCCGGTCTATCTACGTAAATATTATTAAATGCAGCCGGATTATACTGCACGGAATACGTACGCCCATTTTTAATGACTTTTAACGGTGTATTATCATCGCCAATACGCGCGTATAATTCGCTTCCGTTAAAAGGAACCTTGATATTTTGGCCGTTAGTTAATGCCGCATTTGTAGTTAATCCGAACCGGTAAGTCTGGCCGTTATATTCTAGTACTAAATTAGGCATATTATTCCACCTTCAACTTTGCACCATTAGGGAATAACAATGTATTGTTATTTTCAAACGTTGCTATACGCTGCCATTCATTCATTCCTTTTGTATTGTTATCAAAACGAATAAATGCTGCATTTGAGTTAGCGAAATACATTTGAGTTCCTAACACTCTATCTTGGCTTGTATTCCACGGAAACATGGCGCCAATACCCCAATAAGCAGTACCCCATATACGGTAGTTGTTTAATTCGCCGAACGTAAAACCGCTATAACCCGCCTTGTTATTGGCAAGATAATCTAAATCGATTGAGTCATTAGTAAGGCCCGGAACCTTTAACGTACCCGTCATAGTATCACCGCTTTTACGTACACAATTAGCCGCATTTGTAGCGTTTGTAGCACTATCTGCGGTTGTTGCCCGCGTTGCCACGTCCGCACGTGCTGCATGTGTTGCTTCCGCTACTGTATCGGTCTTACGATAATAAACACTACTTAATCCGTTTATCGTATCTGTAATGGTTTTAAGTGTACGGCTTGGATTGTTTGTAAAATTAGCATCGCCAGCAATCTTTTTAATAGCTTCCGCCATTTGATTAAGAATTTCCGTTAATGCATACGCTTTACCGTCAACCGTACGCGTGCCGATTACTGCATCTGTTGCGGTGTTTACATTCGGATCATAATACTTGATAGACTTTACACGCGTTGCATCTGTAACGGCAATCGCTACCACTACGCGCAATATTTCTTTCCAATACGTTCCCGTGTACACATACATTTTTTCGTTTGTAGTATTGTAGTACATTTTATCCGTTGCCGCTGTTGGTGCATTTGGCTGTCGCATTGGTTCAAGTGTTGTACTGCCATAAGTTAGGCCGCCAGATGCTGAACGTTCAACGTATAAATACGATGTATTGTTGGCTGGTAAACTCCATGCGCTTTGTTTACGGTTAATCGTTTGGATGTAATCAACCGCGCCATAATCGTTGAAACCGTCGGCGAATGATAATAATACAGGCGTTTGACTGCCGTCAATCATTACGCTTAGGTTATCACCGGTTAAGAATGAAAATTCACCATTGCTCACTTTACCGCTCAATACCCTATTACGTAGGCCGCCAGTACCACCACCGCCACCGGCTTTTAGTTCCATTTGCTGCGCAACGTTCAATAGTTCATCGCGGTTTTTCTTAATACTATCTTGTACAGTGTCGCCCTGTGGCGTTATATCCAAAGGGTATTTTTCTTTGTATGCCATATATTAAACTTCCTCATATGTGTAATCTAACTGGCGTAATGAAATAGCGCCCTTTTGAACATTGATTTTGAATTGTACATTACGATTTGCGCCGCCGCCAATCTTATACGCTTTCGTGTACTCATTAACATTCATTAATGTTTTGGCTGCGTATAGCTTTTCATTCGCATAGTATGTTTTGGTTGCTTTACTTGAAAAGTTAATTGGCTTAGGTTTCTTATTTGAGATACCAATAGTCCCATGACCGGGAATAAGATTATGCGTTACAAAATTGTAGTTCATAATTAATATGAATTGTCTTGTTGCCAGTCTGTTACCGCTGATAATTGATGTTTGAATTTGTACCGCATCATCTGTATCTATGGTTTCATCAAGGATACCGATTTTATTGCCATACGCAATATAGGTTTCTTTGTTCACGTCAACAACCGCATTAATGTTATGCGTGAATTTTCTTGATGTAAAAACCCCGCGCCCGTCCTCATATCGTGGCAAGTAGTGATACATAAATACCGTATCGCCGTTATATGGCTTAATCCATATTTGCTTTCGGCTGGCTACGTGCCATACTTCGCAATCTTTAGTTATGTATTTCAAAAGATAAGAATTGATATTCAAACCAGTTTCAAAAGGCTGGATTTCTGCATAGGTATTAGTAGGCATAAAAGACATAAAGCCTTGTTCGCCTAAATAATAACTACGATCATCAACGCTTACCGTCGCACCGCTACAATAACCGGTAGAAGATAACGGATATACAGTTAAATTCTGTGCATCTGGTGTGCCAATTACTTGATACACGCGCCCGTATTCCTTATATACAATGACTGCCCTAGATAAGAAATCAACTGCAATGATGCTGCCTTGGTCTTTATAGCCAACGTCCACATATTGTGCGCTTGATGCATCGTTGCTGATATGGTTCCATGCGTTGTAGTCGCCAACTGCTGACCAATTCAACCTATGCGAATTAGTCGATGCAATCAGTACGCGGCCGGAATGACTGGATACCATATCGCACATAGGACTTTCAGTAGTATATAACTTACCAGCACCCGAAATGGCTTGCAACTTATCACCGCTGGCAATGAGAATATCACCACCGAACGCATGATATTTAGGTTTATTTGTACCGCTTAACGTGCCTAGTAATTTGTTTGTATTGAAATCTGTTTCATACAAATTTATGCCACTAGAAAAGTACCATTTACTACGATACACGTCATAATAAAGCGTTTCTACCGGTAGGCCGAAATCATACAATACGCGAATACCCGGAACGGTGCGGAGTGCATTATCCGTTCTATCGAATTCGCATTGTTGCGCCTGTGTTAAGGCTTGCACGTCGATATTTTCCGGCGGGTTGCTCCAATCAAGGCCCAGCCGAAACCCGTTTGTAGTTGCCACCTGTTTAACGCCCATTATGCTATACCCCTTGCCGCCTTAATCTGTTCCGTTAAGTAGTCAATAAATTGTTTATCATAGGCAGCGTAATCAGTCATAAGTGATTTTTTCTTAACCATGAAAGATATAAGCTGCACTAAATACTGATGAAAGAATTCAGAAAACGGGATTGTATCGTCTAATTCGTCTACGTGGTTTTTGCGTACGCTATAAAACACTTGATTAACTGTTTCCCCGTCGTACGTTTCAAATGTACCGTTAATGATGCGGATAGGATACCCGCTTTTAGGAACGAACCCCATGAAATCGGACGGAACCGCTTTCAAATTCGGTATATCGGTATTCTTAACTACTTCGCGGTCTTTAATGCTAACTAGAATAGTAGTTAGCCAGTCAATCGCTGCGTTAATGTATTGGATATATTCCAACTGCTCATCTAATATTTCGTTAGACTCTACATTAACCAGCGTAATCAATTCGCTTACTACCATAATTCCAGTACCCCTCCGCTATTACGCTTTCATTATTGCCTAAACCGTCATTAATGGATTGCAACGCATTAACCATATTCGCCGTAACGCCAGAAATATCAAGGTTCATAACCCTATATACGATGTAATCTACTAACAACGTTTCTAATTCTGCCGGTAGTCCGCTTTCATCTTCCAGCTTCTTATAGCCAGCAGTCATTATATAATCAACGGTTATTTTCTGCTCATGATCCGCATCAAATACTATCGTTTGTAAATTCAATACATGATAAGCCTGTACGTCCACATCATCTGCTTTGACATTTAACACGCTGATTACTTGACCGGGTAACGTAATCCGTCCGGTGCCGTTATCTTCGTGCGTTGCCTGTGCCAAACTAGGGCAGTACTGGCCGATAAGGGCATTTAATAGGTGATTACCTTCGTTGTAATACTCCAATAAATGATACGGTGTATATTGTTCCTGTGGTGTATCGCCTATTTGCATGAACGCCCTATTGATTACTTGTTTTACGTTCATATTCACCCCATATAAGAATAAAGGCGGGTGTAACCCGCCTATCATTCAAAAATCAGCGTTCTACTGCGCCGCCAGTTTTAACGGCAATTACGCCATAGTCGGCCATGTTGAATTTTGTTTTTTCAACTGCACTATAGAACGCAATACCATTACCAGCAATGTTGCCGTAATCGTCTATTTGTTCAATGTGTTTAACTGGTCTTGCTACTGCGAAACATGCAGCTTGCTTACCCAATAACAAGTTATTGCATACATTAGCACCGCTTGCGCCGGAAGCACTAGTGATTACGCGTTCGTATTCATACAAAATAACGCCATCGTATTCACCCAACGCACCAGTAAAGATAGGGTTTTTAGAACCGCGAACGTTTGCGTTTTGTTGCGCGGCTAACCATTTTGGATCATCTTTCAAATCTTTAGCCGCCCACGGAGATATAAGCATAATATATTTATCCATGCCGTCAATCTTAATCGGTTGTACTTTAGGCGCGTGCATCATTGCTTTTCGTTTAGCACGAGAAATAAGTGTTGTTGTTAATTTATCGTTCGCCGTAATGCTGGAAATAGTACCGGCAGCACTTGCGTAAATTGTTTCGTTAGCCGTATTACTAGCAGTTAATTTGTCAATCAACTTGTTATCTAACCAATCAGATAACCATTGTTTCAATACAACTTTGATTTCTTTTAACATGTCGAATTGGCTGCGTTGATCATCAGCTTCAAAACGGGATACCGCATTACGTACTAATTGAGTTTGTACTGTAAAGTCATAAATGTTCAATGTATCTTCGGCGCCAGATAATTTTTGTCTATTACCTTCAACGCCGGAGCCTGTAAGGTTCATCATCAAGCCGAATACTACGCTATCACCTTTAACATTTGTTAAGTCTTTGTTTTGATGTACCACGTTGGAACCGTCCATTGCGGTGAATTTATCAAAATAAGAGTCCTTAACGCCTTCATGCCATACTTTTTTTGCCCATACTTTAGGGACTAAATTCGCTGGGATATTAACTTGGTTTCTTTGGTCTGCCATATTTTACCTCTTATAATTCGTCAAAATACTTGCGTACATCGTCCGGCAATGCATCGAGATTGCCTGTTTGATACGCTTTTAAAATATCTTCTTCGCTTACCTTGTTAGGTGTAGGAACGCCACCGTTTAACGCGCCAGCTTTTGGGAGCGTTGCGGCCACCTGTAACGGGTTATTTGTAACGTCGGTATTCGTTGCCCGTTCATTTTGCAATTCGTTTACAAATTTTCTAATCGTTTCAAAATCGGCATCGGTACCTTCTCCGATATCTACGCGGTAGAACGCATCATTAATAGGTTGTGCATCGCGCATTGTCATGCCGTTTAGCTTTTCTAATCCGCGTTGGTATAGTTCCCCGAAATTCGGTAACGATTTAATTTCATTTACAAAGTTTAGATTTGTTTGTCTTTGTTGATGTACGGCTAACTGTTGATTTGTGATCGTGTATTCTGCGTTAGCTTCAAAACGAATAAAGTCATTGTACTTTTGTACATCTTCGAACATAAGACTTTCTAAATCTTCCGCCGTAATATTAAAGCGTTTCAATGCTTCACGGCGTACAAAGTCCCGGATATCAGATACTTCACTATCTGGCAATGTAATTGGTCTTTGTTGCGCTTCAAATTGTCTTGCGCGTTCTTCGGCCGCCTTACGTCTTGCGCGTTCCTGTGCAAGTGCCGCTTTTAGATTGTTATCGTTTGTATGGTTTTCTTCTTGTTCCGGTTCTTCGGTGTTAGTGTTTGGCGCCGCTGCATCTACTTCCGCATCATTCGCATCACTTTCGGCCGCATCATCTGTAGAGGGTTCATCTGTTGCCGCTTCCGGTGTATCCGTTTCTTCGGTATGTTCTTCAACGTTCACGCCCGCGTTTTCTAAATCTTCCGGAGTGAAACCAGCTTCTTCGATATTAACTAAATCTTTTTCCATATCTAATACTCCTTAACGCCTTTTAACGTCATTGCCGGACGAATAAAGAAATATGGCAGTTTAACGCCGTTGCCGGGCGATAATGTATAAGCAAGCCTTTTAACGCCGTTACTTAGGGCGAAAATAATATAAAAAACGCCCCATTACGGAGCGTTTAATATTGTGTTGATAGTTTATATTACATAGTGCCTAAATCGTTCATAGGCGGCATAATTTGCGGTGTATTTTGAATGTTTGGTTGTTTACCTTTCAAGGCTAACCGTTCCGCCATGATTTGCTGCGGTGAAATATTAACCCCTAATGTTTGTAAGTACATGCTTAATGCTTCCGCTGGCATATCATCAAGCGAACCACTTACACGCAATTCTGGTAACGCTGGTTTTTCGCTTGCTTCTTGCATACGTTTCTTAACTGTTTCTTTTTCTGGGAAATCCATGAAATCTAGGATAATATCCATAGGAATATCAACGCCGGATTTCTTAGCTTCCAATAATTGGTAAAGGTTAGCACGTCTTGCCGTTGCGCTTGCTTGGCTTGTACTAATCACAATGTCAAAGTCAAAACAACTTAGATCATATAAAACTTGTTTAATCGGATTACCTTCCGCATCAGTTTGTGGCTGGCCTAGTGCATCGGTTAAAACCCTTTCTTGCATAGGTTGATTTAAACCCGGTGTAATCTGTACAAATTCCTTTTGACCGTCGTCGCCCATAATTCGCATTGCTTTGTCTTGGTTATAGAATTGTGGAATTAACCCCGGCGCGTTCTTTTCACCCCATAATAGTTTTACAATTTGTCTTTCTGCTTCCTTGGATTGTTCAAAGATGCCGGCAGTTTGTACAGTTGTTACAGATTGCCGCAAATCGATTGCCTTGCCACTCATAGCGCCAACGCTACCACTTAGGCTTTCCGGAGTGATGCCGCTGATAGCGTAGAAATCATTGCTTGATTGTTGTTCAAGGCTCATGTTTATATTGCTATCCATTGCCGGCGTGCCGTCTGTGAATGATACGCCCGGCGGTAGGAAGATATTCGCGCCCGGTTTTGTGCTTTCGGTCTTGATAGTTTTCTTTAATTGTTCGGTGAATTGGCCTTGCCAGAATTTAACGCCTAATGATTGTTGGTTTACAACGTGCATGCGTTGGCTTCGGTTTTTATTTAATTCACGTTGCGCATCTTTAATATCACGCACTACGCCGGCCGGTTCCAGTTCATCATCTACCAATTCGCCGGTGTAATAGCAATATTCACGCACTAACGGGAATTTCCCATGCTTATAAGGACTTTCGCCTTCTTCCAATAGAACACTATCGGCGAACGTTGCATATCTTATTTTAGTATCTGGAATACTTGTAGGCTTTTTCCCTGTAGCCATTAACACAACAAATAACGGGTTACTTTCATCAATTAAACCCTCTTTTGTCATATATACATTCTTTTTGCCGTATTCTTTATACCAATACTGCACTACACGGATTTTATTGTAATTCGTGTTATACCATAACGCTTCACCGTCTACCGTTTCAATCACGCCGGCTTCCTGTTCGGTTTCGTCGTATCTGCTTTTTAATGCGTTGATTTCGTCTACCTTTTCCGGATAGATTTGTTTTAACTTCGCTGCACTTTCCCAGCTATAACGGCCAACGTATTGCGCATCGCTTAAATCGTCCTTCTTACATTCTGGATCAATGAAAGCATCAAACGGCGAAACACGTTCAATCTGAATAGTGCCGTCTAACTTCGTATAGTCGAATTCATAGCTTACCCAGTAATTGG
>ERZ1034913.407-NODE-407-length-36158-cov-32.386394_pt1 | contig 36158 bp, 26 predicted proteins | sample MGYA00520697_ERZ1034913 | MGnify/ENA primary metagenome ERZ1034913 (study PRJEB33766, sample SAMN09781786) | gut metagenome | biome: gut microbiome | host: Homo sapiens | place: Madagascar | study: EMG produced TPA metagenomics assembly of the PRJNA485056 data...
ATTACGATAACTCCTTCGAGATCCTGCTGATGAGCATGATTTCCTTCGTGGTCATTGCCGCGCTGATCGCGGCCGCCATGATGGTGGTCACCTCCAACTACCAGTTGCAAAAAATCCGTGCAGCGGGCAAAAAGACGAACAACTTTTTACAGGACATCAACGTCTACCTGAATGAAAAGTTCTATGTCACGCTGCTGACCCTGCCTGTGCTGGGCGTTGTGGTATTTACCATCGTGCCGCTGTTCATCCTGATCGCGGTCGCGTTCACGAACTATGACCAGCAGCATATGCCCCCGAACGACCTGTTCACCTGGGTGGGCCTGACCAACTTCTTCACGCTGTTTGGCGGCGGCGGTATGACCTCGACCTTCGGCTACTCCTTTGCCAAGGTGTTGACCTGGACGCTGGTCTGGGCGTTCTTTGCCACCTTTACCACCTTCTTCGGCGGTATTCTGATGGCCATGTTCATCAATGACAAAAAGACCAAATGCCCGAAGCTCTGGCGTACCCTGTTCATGGTGACCATCGCCGTGCCTCAGTTCGTTACGCTGCTGCTGGTACGCAACTTCTTCTCCAACAACGGCATCTTCAACACAATGATGGCCAACGCCGGAGTTACGGATTTCCTGCATAACATCGGCCTGTTGGACAAGGGCCTTAGTTACATTCCGTTCCTGACCCAGCCGGGCTGGGCTATGTTCACTATCATCATGATCAATATCTGGATCGGCGTGCCGTACCAGATGCTGATCGCCACGGGCGTGTTAATGAACATTCCCGCTGACATGATCGAGGCCGCCCGCATCGACGGTGCGAACCCGGTTCAGATGTTCTTCCGCATCAAGCTGCCCTACCTGCTCAGCGTGCAGGGACCGTCGCTCGTCACGGACTTTGTCAAGAACGTCAACAACTTCAACGTTATTTACCTGCTGACCCAGGACGTGTTTGTCACGAACAACCAGCAGCTGGCCCAGTCCAACGCCAAGGAGATTGACCTGCTGGTTACCTGGCTGTTCCGCTTGACGCAGGAGTATTACAACTACAAGATGGCCGCTGTGCTGGGCATCATGGTGTTTATCGTCTGCGCAGTGTTCACCGTTGTGTGCTTCCACTTTATCAATAAGAAGGAGGCGACGTTCTCTTGAGTACCACTGCTGTATCCTCTGCCGCTGTGCAAAAGCAGCTCAAGCAGGGCAAAGTGAAAAAAGGCATCTTCTCCGTCATCCGCCATCTGGTGCTGGCACTGCTGGCTTTTATCTGGCTGGTACCCATCGCCTGGCTGCTGCTGACCTCGTTCTCCACCGATAAGGGCATCAACTTTACCCGCTTTGTGCCGGAAGGCTTTACCCTGTGGAACTACATCAGCATTATGACAGAGCCGGACTCTGTTGCACAGTTCCCGCGCTGGTTCATGAACACCTTGGTTGTGGCATGCTTTAACTGTGTGATCTCCACCTGCTTTGTGCTGATGGTGGCTTACGCCATAAGCTGCTGCCGCTTCAAGGGCCGCAAGCTGCTGCAGAACCTGTCCGTTACGGTCAACCTGTTCCCCGGCGTTCTGGCCATGATCGCGGTTTACTTCGTCTTGAAGTACATGAACCTGACCAACTCTTACGCCGGTCTGATCATGGTGTACGCGGGCTCTTCCGGCCTGGGCTACCTGATCTGCAAGGGCTTCTTTGATACGGTGCCTGTGGCACTGCGTGAGGCCGCCAAGCTGGACGGCGCTTCGGAAGCGCGCATCTTCTTCCAGATCGTCATCCCGATGTCCCGCCCGATCCTGGTGTACACCATCATCAACTCCTTCCTGACCCCGTGGACCGACTTTGTTATGGCAAAGATGATCCTGAACTCCGGTGTCAGCACGGACTGGACGGTTGCCATCGGCCTGTACAACATGCTGCAAAAGGCTCTGATCAACAACTACTTCTCCCGTTTCTGCGCGGGCGGTGTGCTGGTCGCCATCCCCATTTCCATCCTCTTTGTCATCATGCAGAAATTCTACGTCGAGGGTATCACCTCCGGCGCGGCAAAGGGCTGATAGTTTATCACAACAACGCTGCCTCGCAAGGGGCAGCGCTTTTGTGGGTAAAGGGCCGGTTTAACGCAGGGACCGGATATGCCCGGTCCGCGGCCTTCCCGCTAATGACCGCTTGCCATACACGGCAGGGCCGGGCATACCCGGCCCCTACAAGGCACTTTATTTTAAAGTGAAGAGGTTCACCATGAAAACGATCACCAAAGCCCCCATCCTGTTCCGCGGTGGGGACTATAATCCCGACCAGTGGCTCGACCGGCCCGATATCCTGGAAAAGGACGTCGAACTGATGAAAAAGGCCGGTATGAACACCGCCACCCTCGGCGTGTTCGCCTGGGCCAAGTACGAGCCGCAGGAGGGTGAGTACGACTTTGCCTGGCTGCGCGAGACGATGGACCGCCTGTACGCGGCGGGCATCTACACCGAGCTTGCCACCCCCTGCGGCGCTAAACCCAACTGGATGGCGAAAAAATACCCCGAGATCCTGCGCGTGCAGGCCAACGGCGTGACCGACCACCAGGGTATGCGCCACAATGCCTGCCCCAGCAGCCCCATCTACCGCGAGAAGGTCCACACCATCATTGAAAAGCTCGTCGAGGCCGTCGGCGACCACCCCGGGCTGATTCTGTGGCACATCTCCAATGAACTGGGCGGTGACTGCTACTGCCCCCGCTGCCAGGCCCGCTTCCGCGATTGGCTGCGCGACAAGTACAAGACCATCGACGCGCTGAACCATGCCTGGTGGACCGGCTTCTGGAGCCACCACTACAACGATTTTGACGAGATCGAGCCGCCATTTGAGAACGGCGAACAGAGCCTGCTGGGCCTGAAACTGGATTGGCGGCGCTTCACCACCTGGAACATGACCGACTATGTCCACAGCGAGACCGAGCTGCTGCACAAACTGACCCCGAACGTGCCCATCACCACCAACCTGATGGAGTATTTCCCCGGGTTGGACTACCACTATTTGCAGAAAGAACTGGATTTCGTCTGCTGGGACAGCTACCCCCACTGGGGCCGCCCCGACCGCAGCATCACGACGACCTTCGCCATGACCGCGTTCGACCACGCGCTGATTCGCGGCTGCAAGCGGGACGTACCTTTCTTCACGATGGAGAGCACGCCCAGCCTCGTCAACTGGCACGAGTATAACAAGCTCAAGCGCCCCGGCGTCAACCGTTTGCAGGGCTTGCAGACGGTCGCCTGCGGCGGCGACGGCGTACAGTACTTTCAGTGGCGCAAGGGCCGCGGCGGCACCGAGCAGTGGCACGGCGCGGTAGTGGACCACGATGGCCGCGACGATACCCGTGTGTTCAAGGATGTGACCGAGACGAACGCCGCGCTGAACGCGCTGACGCCGGTTATCGGCAGCCTGCCCCGCGCCGAGGCCGCGCTGATTTTTGACTGGGACAGCCGCTGGGCGCTGGAAGATGCCTGGGGCATGCAGATCCAGCAGAAGAACCTGCGCGAGACCGTCTGCGCCCTGCATGAACAGCTGGGCCGCTGCGGCGTCGATGCCGATGTCATCGGCGTCGAGGAATCTCTCGACCGCTACAAAGTCGTCGTGCTGCCGATGCTCTACATGGTCAAGCCCGGCTTCGGTGAGAAGATTCGCCAGTTTGTGGCAAACGGCGGCACGGTTATCGGCACCTACCTGTTGGGCTATGTCAATGATTCTACGCTGGCCTGGCTGGGCGGCTTCCCCGGCGATGGCCTGCGGGAGGTGTTCGGCGTGACCGCCACCGAGCTGGATACTCTCTACCCCGGCGAGCGCAACACCGCCGCCTTCCCGGACGGCAGCAAGGCCGCCATCCAGGACTATTGCGAGCTGCTGGAAACGGCGGACAACACCGATGTGCTGGCAACCTACGGCGCGGACTTCTACAAGGGTTACGCCGTGGCGACCCACCACGCCTTCGGCAAGGGCCACGCCTACTACGTTGCGGCCCGCATGGATGCCGATGGCAACGCGAAGGTGTTCCGCGCCGCCATGGCGCAGGCAGGCTGCACGATGCAGACCCTGCCCGATGGCGTTGAGTACCACTGCCGCGAGGACGAGCGCGCGGTGTATCACTTCTACCTGAACACGACCGAAACGGACAAGACCGTGGCTGTGCCCACCGGGACCGACCTGCTGACCGGCAAAACCGTCCGCGGGGAAGTGACCCTGGGCCGCTATGGTGCCTGCGCGGTGGAAGTTGTAAAGTAAAATAAAAATGACCATCCAGCGTACATGTTGGATGGTCATTTTTTATACAATATCGTACTCGATCGGCGTTTCAAACAACCGCATTACTTCCGCGCGGTCGTCTGTCTGGCCCAGCGCCCACATCAGTTTCACGGCGACGGCCTCGGGGGTCATGTCGCGGGCCTCCAATACGCCGGGCAGCTCGCCCACGGCGCGGCCCACCTCGTAAACGGCAAGGTCGCAGCCCTCGTGGGGAACCTGCGTTGTAAACACCGCCAGCCGCCCGCTCTCGCACCAGCGGCGCAGCTCGGCAAACATAGCGCCATGTTCGCCGCCCGGCAGGCCGCCGACGCCGAAACTCTCCAACACCAGCGCCCGGTAATGCGGGGCCAGCATCGGAATGATATCAGCCCGCATCCCCGGCACAAGGCGCAGCACAAAAACGGCGGGGTCGAGCTTTTCATAGAACCGTACCGGCGGCAGCGCAGCCGGGCGGCGCAGGAAAAGGACAAGCCGCGTGTCGCGAAAAACCGCCGTCTCCGGGTAGTCGATGCTGGAAAACGCGTTGAAGCTGCGGGTGCGGGTCTTGCGGGCGCGGGTGCCCAGAATGACCTTGTTGTCAAACACCAGCTGCACGCCCCATGCGCCGTCGCAGACCGCGTAGACAAAGGCGCGGTACAGGTTGTTGCGGGCGTCTGTGTCGCGGTTGTAGATGGACTTTTGGCTGCCCGTCAGTACAACCGGCTTAGCGCTGTTCTGCACCATGTAGCTCAGCGCGGCGGCAGTGTAGGCCATTGTGTCCGTGCCGTGGGCAATGACAAAACCGTCGTAGGCATCATAATTTTCTTTGATGCAGTGTACAATACTCTGCCACTGCGCGGGGCCGACATTCGTTGAGTCCAGGTTGAACACCTGCACGGCATTCACAGCACACAGGTCGGCCAGCTCCGGCACACAGGCCAGCAGTTCCTCCGACGTGATGGCCGGGGCCAGCCCGCCCGCCGCCGTGGGGCGGCTTGCAATCGTCCCGCCGGTGGCGAGGAGTAGGATTTTTTTCATAGTTTTTCCCTTTATTATTGCGTTGTAGGGGCCGGGCATGCCCGGCCCTCGACTTACGGGAAAGCAGCTGCTTGTGGGAAGGTCGCGGGCCGCACATGTGCGGCCCCTACACGGCGGCCTTGTTTTTTATTCCGCCCACATCAAATGCCGCTCGGCTACGACCTGGGCGTCCAATGTCCGCGCCCCAGCTGTGAAACGCACGGTCACGCGGTGGCCGCTCACGCTCTCCACCGTGCCGGGGCCGAATACCGCGTGCCGCACGTGGGCACCAACGGTCGTGATGCTCTCCACATCCACCGGCGGCAGGGGTGCCCGCGCGGCGGGCGGGACCGGGCGGCGGCCTGCGGGTTCCACATCGGGGCGCTTGCGGTGCCCGGGCAGGGCTGCCAACACTTCCTCCACAAAGGCCGAGCGCTCGGCCACGCAGTCAAACAGCACCAGCTGCTGCCGGGCACGGGTCATGGCGACGTAGAACAGCCGCCGGTCCTCCTCGTACTGCTGGGTCTCGCCAGGGGTGCGGCAGGCAAGTTCCGGCTTGGCCGGAAGGATGCCGTCCAGCACATCCAACAAAATCACCCGGTCGTATTCCAGCCCCTTGGCGGAGTGTATCGTGGATAAAATAAACCTGCATCCGGGCGGCGTAATATGATCCTGCACGGTGCCGCGCAGAATTTCCAGCCGCTTTAACAGGTGGGCAGGGCTGTCCTCCTGGGCACCCAGCATTTCCAGCACGGCCAATTTCGTGCGGTCCATGCCCTTTTTGTCCAGGTATTTGCCGTAGCCCAGCTCGTCGGCCACAAACCGCACGGCGTCGTCCGCCGCCATCCTGGGCAGGCGGGCCAGGCCGTGGGCCACATCGGCCATGGCGGCGCGGATGCGCGGGCGGATGCTGTTCTCGTTCAGCAGGGCTGTCCAGCAGCCTTGGCCGTACTGCCGCGCCTGGCTGCAGGCGTACAGCGCCTGCACCTTTGTGACCGGCACACCAAATTTGTAGTAGCAGCGCAGAAAAACATCTGCGTCGGCGGGGCGGGCAGCCAGCGCAAAGATATCCGCCACATCCCGCACGATTTTGTTGGAGAAAAACGTGGGGTCGATGTTTTTGCAGCCATAGGGCACGCCCCGGCGCTCACACAGGTCGATGATGGGCAGGGCACTTTCGTGGTTGCGGAACAGCACGGCGGTTTCCGTCTCGCAGTTCTGCGCCGTCTCAAACAAAAACGGCAGCTGATCGGCACGGCGATGTACCGTGACAATCTGCAGCGGTTTGCCTGCGCCCTGCGTGGGCTGTATCGTTTTGGGGCGGCGATAACGATTGCGGGCCACAAAGCGGTTGGCCGCGTCCAGAATCGGTTCCCGTGAGCGGTAGTTTTCCTCCATCAGCAAGATTTGTGCGCCGGGGTAGGTCTTTTCAAAGTCCATCAAAGCCTGGGGGTAGGCAGCGCGGAAGCCGTAAATACTCTGATCCTCGTCGCCCACCATAAAGATATTGCCGCTTTCCTGCGCCAGCACGCGGATAATCTCATGCTGAACCTTGGAGGTATCCTGGGATTCATCCACGCAGAAATATTGATACCGCCCCTGGAACGCCTTCGCCACAGCGGGCGCACCGCGCAGGATTTGCAGTGCAAAGCATAGCTGGTCGTCGTAGTCCATCCTGTGCCCGGCTTTCAGTGCCCGCTGGTAGCCGCGGTATAACTCGGGTAAGTTGTCGATGTCGGTTTCCTGCGCGTCCAACTCGTCGTCGGTCAGGCACATATTTTTAATGTAGGTGATGGCTGTGCGCAGGTCCTTCAGCGTGCTCTCGGTGGGGTATTCGTGGTTCGTCTCCTGCCAAAGGCGTGTCAGCAGCGGTGCGGTGTCGTTCTCGTTTTGGATCAGGTCGGGCGGCGTTCGGTTGTACATACGGCTGTACAGCGCGATAATGCGCGCTGCCACGCCGTTTATCGTGCGGAATTCCAGCTGCCCGGCCAGCGCATCCCCAAATCGCACGGCGAAGCGGGCACGCATTTCCCGCGTGGCGGCCACGGTGTAGGTCATTGTCAAAATCGACTGCGGTGGGATGCCGCAGACCTGTGTCATGTATCCCAGCCGGGTGATCAACACCGTGGTCTTGCCGCTGCCCGGCACGGCCAGCAGCAGCACCGGGCCGTGTACGGCCTCCACCGCCGCCCGCTGCTGCGGGTTCAGCGCCTTCATATGGGCGGATGCAAATTCGGGTTTGTCCATGGCGGCTCCTTTCGTGTGTTTTTTGCAGAGTGGCAAAGATTGCCGCGCGGTAGGGGCCGAACATGTCCGGCCCTCAACTTTCGGGCAGACGGCCGCCTGCCTTACACGCACGGGCCGGGCATGCCCGGCCCCTACACAGATGTAGAAATTATACCATACTTCCTTTATAAAAGCAAAACTCCCCCGCCAAACGGCAGGGGAGAAGGATGTTCAAATCACGCGCGGTTCAGCGCAATATCGTTGATGACCTCACCGGCGTTGTATCCTCTCTCAACCGTAAAGCTGCGGGTTCGGCAAAGTTGAGGGCCGGATCTGCCCGGCCCCTACAACGGCATAGCACATATACCTACTGCGCTTGTATGATTATAAGCGCCGCATCCCGTGCTGTCAAGCCTGTAAAACTGTCAAAACCTGCCGTGTTTCGACCACTGTATTTTGGCACCCCTATGTATTGGATAAACAGGCTGGCTGTGGTACAATATGTAAGCAACAGACAACTTGCGTGTAAAAGGGAAACATCATGAAGCAAAATAAATTAAAACTGCGCTGCACCGAAGATTACGCGGTGCTCTATTGGGATAAACCCGCCGCTGCGCCCAAAGGGGCGGAGTATACCGTCTCGCTGAACGGCGAGATCATCGGCCGCACGGATAAAACACATTTCACCATCGAGGGCCTGTCCTACGGAAGCACTTACCGGCTGGAAGTCGCCAGCGGCAGCTATTGCGTCGGGGTCGAGACGCTGCAATTCGGCAAAGAAAAACGCCGCGTCAACGTAACGGCTGCGCCCTATTTCTGCAAGGGCGACGGCAAAACGCTGAACACCGACAACTTGCAGCGGGCCATCAACGACTGCCGCGCCGATGACATCCTGTATTTTCCGGCAGGCGACTACCTGACCGGAGCGCTGCAGCTGCACAGCGATTTGGAGATTTACCTTTCCAAGGGGGCTGTTTTGCAGGGCACGGCCAACATCAACGACTATTCACCCCGCATCCCCAGCCGCTTTGAGGGGACGGAGATGCGCTGCTATTCCAGCCTGCTCAACGCCGGGCGGCTTGACCACACGAAAGCCTCGGGGTGTCATAACATCATCGTGCGCGGCAAGGGCACCATCTGCGGCGGCGGGCAGGTGCTGGCAAAGAAAATTATCGAGGACGAGCGCGCCCGCATCAAGAGCTTTTTGGACGATAACGAGGAACTTGTCAAAAGCTGCGAGAACGACGACACGATCCCCGGCCGTGTGCGCCCGCGCTTAGTAAACCTGAGCAACTGCGAGAATGTCTGGTTCAGCGGTATTACGTTCAAAAACAGCCCGGCGTGGACTTTCCACATGGTCTACTGCGATAATATCCAGACCGACCACTGCGTTTTTGAATCCGAGGGCGTCTGGAACGGCGACGGCTGGGATCCGGATTCCTCGACAAACTGCACGCTGTTCGCCAGCGAGTTCCATACCGGCGACGACGCAGTTGCCATCAAGAGCGGCAAAAACCCCGAGGGCAACGAAATCGGCCGTCCCTGCGCCCACATCAAGGTGTTTGACTGCCGCATCGGGTACGGCCATGGCATCTGCATCGGCAGCGAGATGAGCGGCGGCGTGGAGGACGTGCAGATTTGGGATTGCGACTTTGCCAACTCGCTGTACGGCATTGAGATCAAGGCCACACCCAAGCGCGGCGGCTATGTGCGTGGCGTGACCGTGCGCGACTGCACCGCCCCGCGGGTAATTTTGCACAGTGTATCTTACAATGACGACGGCGAACCCGCCCCCGAACCGCCGAAGTTCAGCCATTGCTGGTTTGAGGGGCTGACCTTGACAGGCCGCACGCTGGATCACGACCACGCCTGGCAGGATGCCGCACCCATCGAGATTGTCGGGTTCGACTGCCATGGCGGAAAGATCGAGGATATTACGTTTAAGGATATCACAATCACGAAGGAGAGCGCAGAACTGAAGCTGGGGCTGTGCAGCGGGGTGACGATGAATAACGTTTCCTGCAAGAAAGCATAAAAGCCTCCCTTGTTAAAGACAGACTCCCCCGGAACGGGGGAGGTAGCGCGAAGCGCCAGAAGGGGAACAGTGAACGCCGAAGGCGGACGGAGGGATTCCTGCGGCCTTACGGCAGGCACGCACGCTTCGGCAACATTGCAGAAATCCCTCCGCCTCGCAAAGCTCGGCACCTCCCTTTGACAAGGGAGGCTTATTCCCAATTTGTAAACAAATCTTAAACCTTCCCTACACCCCCTTGCATATCGATGCAAGGGGGTGTAGTATTATCACGAAACAATTATTAACACATGATAATTATTAACAGGAGGTGTGTAATGCCTACCCCAGAAACACCCAATCTGCACGGTATGTTCCGGTTCGTCGCGCGGCTGCATACCCTGTCCAAGCGCGGTATGCGTGCGGCCCTGGCCAATGAGCCAAAATGCCGGTACGGAATGCTCCAACATCTGTATAACCTCATCGAGCAGCACGGCTATGACGGCGCAATTTATGTTTCGGACATTGCGCGGTATATGCATCAGCCAATGCCCGCCGTCTCCCGCGGGCTGCGTGCCATGGAGCAGGACGGCCACATTACCCGCGAGACAGACCCTGGCGACCGCCGAAAAACGCTGGTGCACATCACGCCGGAAGGGGAGCGCGCCCGCAGCGCAAACGAGCAGGCCATGAACGCCTATTTTGCCCGCATCATGGCACGGCTGACCCCCGAGGAACTGGCCCAGGCCAACGCTGTGAAAGACGCACTGCTGGCCGCCATCGAGGCCGAAAATGAATCGATGGCACAACCAACCCGGAAAGGAGAACCCCCGCATGACCAAAATATTTAAACAGCTGGGGCGGCACTGGGCGGCGTGTCTCGCCGTCGTGGCGCTGCTCGTCGTGCAGGCCTATTGTGATTTGAGCCTGCCCGACTACACCAGCAAAATCGTGGACACCGGCATCCAGCAGGGCGGCATTGAAAGCCCTGTGCCTGACACTGTTCGCGACACGACCCTGCAAGCCCTGGAGCTGCTGATGACCGAGGACGATGCCGCCCTGGCTGACGCAGCCTACGGCGACCCCGACGCGGACGGTGTGCGTATGCTGAACAGTGATGCCGACACCGCCGCGCTGGAAAGTGCATTCACCACGCCCGACATCGTGCTCTATATGGCCGCTGCCCAGAACGCTGCGACCGCCGCCGGCACGACCGACACCGTGACGCCCACCAGCTATGACCTGGACGCCGTCGCGACCCAGTTTGCCGCTATGGCCCAGGCCCCCGGTGCGCGGGAAATGCTGCAAGCCCAGCTGGCCGACGCCGCGCCGCAGGATGATTCCGCGGCAGACAGCTTATCCAGCCAGGCTATGCTGCTGGTAGCACTGGAATACGACGCCCAGGGTATTGCCCATGATGTACAGATGTCTTATCTGCTGCGCACCGGTGGCCAGATGCTGGCCCTGACGCTGCTGATGGTGGCCGTAGCAATCGCCGTCGGTTTCATCGCGTCCCGCGTTTCCGCCGCCATTGGCCGTGACCTGCGCCGGGATGTGTTCAAGACTGTCGTCGGCTACTCCAACGCCGAAATCGAGAAATTCTCCACCGCATCGCTGATTACCCGCACCACCAACGATATCCAGCAGGTGCAGTTTACCTGTGTGATTTTGCTGCGTATGGTAGCCTACGCGCCCATTTTGGGCATCGGCGGCATCCTGCACGTTGCCAGCGGCAACACCGGCCTTGAATGGATCATCTTTGTGGCGGTGGCCGCGCTGCTCGTGCTTATCACGGTGTTGATGAACGTAGCCATGCCGAAATTCAAGCAGATGCAGACCCTTGTGGACCGGCTGAACCTTGTCAGCCGCGAGATTCTGACCGGCATTATGCCCATCCGCGCTTTCAGCCGCGAGAAATTTGAGGAGGAGCGCTTCGACAAGGCCAACACGGACCTGATGAAAACGCAGCTCTTCACCAACCGCACAATGGTCGCCATGATGCCGTTTATGACCCTTATCATGAACGGGGCCAGCCTGCTCATCGTCTGGTTTGGCGGCAAGGCCATGGACCTGGGCAATATGCAGGTGGGCGAGATGATTGCTTTCATCACCTACACCATGCAGATCGTTATGTCGTTCCTGATGCTCTCGATGGTCGCCGTCATGCTGCCCCGCGCGGGTGTGGCCGCAGACCGCATCGACGAGGTCATTAAGACCCCCGCTGCCATCCACGACCCTGCCGCGCCGAAAGCCCTGCCCGAGGGCGGCACCAAGGGCGTTGTGGCCTTTAACGATGTCAGCTTCCGCTATCCCGGCTCTGACGAGGACGCGCTGGAGCATATCAGCTTTACTGCCAAACCCGGGCAGACGACGGCCATCATCGGCTCCACCGGCTGCGGCAAATCGACGCTGCTCAACCTCATCCCGCGTTTTTACGACGTCAGCGAAGGCAGTGTGACGATCGACGGCGTCGATGTGCGCGATATGAGCCAGGCGCAGCTGCACGACCAACTGGGCTATGTGCCGCAGAAAGGTGTGCTGTTCAGCGGCACCATTGATTCCAACCTGAAATTTGGCGGCGACCACATCACCGACGCCGACGTGCGCGGGGCTGCTGAGATTGCCCAGGCCGCCGAATTTATTTCGGCCAAGCCTGAGGGCTACAACGCCCCGATTGCCCAAGGCGGCAGCAATGTCTCCGGCGGGCAGAAACAGCGGTTGTCCATCGCCCGCGCCATTGCCAAGCACCCACAGATTTACCTGTTTGACGACAGTTTCTCGGCGCTGGACTACAAAACCGACGTGGCGCTGCGTCGTGCGCTGAAAGCCCAGACCGACAACGCTACCGTCATCATCGTGGCGCAGCGCATTTCCACCGTGCTGCACGCGAACCAGATCTTGGTTCTGGATGAGGGCCGCATCGTCGGCAAGGGCACACACGCCCAGCTGATGGAATCCTGCCCAGAGTACCAGGAGATTGCCCGCAGCCAGTTAAGCCAGAAGGAACTCAATTTGCAGAAGGAGGGTGAGTGATATGCCAAGACCCGGACGCATGACGACCGAGCGCGCCAAGGACTTTAAGGGCACGCTGCGGCAGCTGCTTTCCGCGTTGAGCAAATATAAGCTGTCGCTCATCGTGGTCGTTATCTTCGCCGTTCTGTCAACAATTTTCAACATTGCAGGGCCTAAAATCCTTGCCAAAGCCACCACGGCGCTGGCCACCGGCTGGATTGCCAAGCTGCGCGGCGTGGGCGGCATAGACTTTGCCTATATTGGGAAAGTGCTGCTGTTTTTGGCGGGGATGTACCTGCTTTCCGCGGCATTCAGCTTTATCCAGGGCTGGCTCATGAGCGGTCTGTCCCAGAAGGTCTGCTATGATTTCCGCGACCAGATCAGCAAAAAAATCAACCGCCTGCCGCTGGCCTATTTTGAAAAGCGCACCGTCGGCGAGGTACTGTCCCGCATCACCAACGATGTGGACACGCTGGGCCAAAGCCTGAACCAGAGCGTGACCCAGCTCATTACCAGCGTCACGACGATGATTGGCGTGCTGATCATGATGCTCACCATCAGCCCAAAGATGACGCTGATTGCGCTGCTGATCCTGCCGGTGTCGCTGGCGCTGGTGCTGCTGGTCGTCAAATTCAGCCAGAAATACTTCAAGGCGCAGCAGGCAACGCTGGGCGTTGTCAACGGCCAGGTCGAGGAAGTCTACGCCGGCCACAACGTTATCAAGGCGTTCAACCGTGAAGACGCTGTGCTGGCAGACTTCAACGCCGCCAATGACAAACTGTATGAATCCGCGTGGAAATCCCAGTTTTTGTCCGGCCTGATGCAGCCCATCATGAACTTTGTGGGCAACCTGGGGTATGTGGCGGTCGCCATCGTCGGCAGCATTTTTGCAGCGGCGGGCAGCATCACCATCGGCGATATCCAGGCGTTCATCCAGTATGTCAAAAACTTCACCCAGCCCATCCAACAGCTGGCGCAGGTGTCGAATATGCTGCAAAGCATGGCTGCCGCAGCCGAGCGCGTCTTTGAATTTTTGAACGAAGAAGAGGAGAACCAGCAGGCCGACCCCGCCCACCGCGCGAATCCTGCCTGCATCGATGGCCAGGTCACGTTTGACCACGTCAAATTCGGCTACACGCCGGAAAAGACAGTCATCCACAATTTCAGCTGCAACGTCAAGCCCGGCCAGAAGGTCGCCATCGTCGGCCCCACCGGCGCGGGCAAAACCACAATGGTCAAGCTGCTGATGCGGTTCTACGATGTGGATGCGGGCGAAATCAGCCTGAACGGCCACAATGTCCGCGACTTTGACCGCAGCGCCCTGCGCGAGGGCTTTGGTATGGTCTTGCAGGATACCTGGCTGTTCAAAGGCACCATCATGGAGAACATCCGCTATGGCCGCCTGGACGCCACCGACGAGGAAGTTATCGCCGCCGCCAAGGCCGCGAACGCAGACCACTTTATCCGCACGCTGCCCGGCGGCTACCAGATGGAGCTGAACGAGGACGCCTCCAACGTCAGCCAGGGCCAGAAGCAGCTTTTGACGATTGCCCGCACGATTCTGGCGGACAACCGCATCCTGATTCTGGACGAGGCAACGTCCAGCGTCGATACCCGCACCGAGCAGCGCATCCAGACGGCCATGGATCGCCTGATGCAGGGCCGCACAAGCTTTGTCATTGCCCACCGCCTGTCCACTATCCGCGACGCAGATCTGATTCTGGTCATGCGCGACGGAGATATTGTGGAGCAGGGAACCCATGACGAGCTGATCGATCAGGGCGGGTTCTACGCGGATCTGTATAATAGTCAATTTGAGGATGTAACGGCGTAAAGGCTTCCTCCTTTGGGGAAAGTCGTCACCGCAGGTGACTGAGGGGGCCTGCCACCTGCCGGACATTGCCCCCTCATCCGGTGCACTGTCCGCTCTGCAGCATCAAAATGTAAATAATTTGTAAAATACAGGTAAAACCTGCATAAAAAGCGAAAAATCATTTGCGCATCGACAAAAACCGTGTTACAATGTAATGTATTTATTCTGGAATTGTGTGCATATAACACGATAAGGTGCGGAACGAATGAGGAAAAAACTGCAAAATAAGCGCGGCTTTACGCTGGTGGAGCTGATCGTCGTGTTGACCATACTCGGGGTTTTGGCGGCGATGCTGATCCCCGCGCTGCAAGGCTATATTGAAAAAGCACTGGAAACGTCGGATATTGTCAACGTGCGCGCCGCGTATATGCAGGTGCTTTCCGATGCAATGACCGGCGATGTCACTGCCGAACAGACCGTACAGCTCAAGCAGGGGCAGGACGGGTGGCAGCACTTTGACCCCGTCACCATTGCGGGCATCACCCACGCTGCCGACGAGGGTGACACCGACAACTGGAAAGGCTCGCCCACGGCGCACGGAACCTGCAGGGTTTCTTATGTGGAGGGGACGGGCGTGGTTCTGACGTGGTCGGGCGAAGGCACCAAGCCGTCGCAGCCCGCCCGGCCGACCGTTAATTTGAGCGAAAACCTGCACGAGATTTTGGAAAAAACCGACTTGCTGAAAACGGATTTAAAGGACAAAGATTTTTATGAGATCGACTCCGCCTGCCCGACTTCCACGATGGTTCCCAAGGTGAAGGAGCAAATCAAGGAAAACAGTCTGCTGAACACCGGAACGTGGGATTTCCGCAAGATTCGCAGCGAAAACCCCGGGCGGTATTTGTTCTGGACATCGGTGGACGCGAGTAAAGTTGCCGAAGGCACGCAGGTGCCGGTCCTTATCAGCAAAGAACACGAGGGCAAATTTTACATCACCACGATGACGGTGACGACCTCAACGCTGAAGAAAACCGGAGAAACCTACAACGTAATCGGCAACGGCATTGACAACCGCGGGACGTTGAAACCCTATATCACGGGTACCGAGTACACCACGCTGGAGGATGCCTATGCCGCGTATGCGGATATGGTGAAAAACAGTTATTCGCAGTACGCGGATACCCTGCCAAGGTAGAAATGCCTCCAACCACCCAACGGGCAAACCGCATATATGGTTTCCTCCAAGGGGGAAGCTGTCCGCGAAGCGGACGGCTTTTTGTTGTTGACACCCCTGCTATAATAGTACCAAAGGGGGCTTTTTCATGGATTACGCAAAACTTACCGCACAGGCCCGGCAGGCTACTGAAGAGCTGCTGGAAGCCGCGCACCTGGAAACTGGGGATATCTTCGTGGTCGGTTGCTCCAGCAGCGAGATCATGGGTGGGCATATCGGAAAGGATTCCAGCATGGAGGCTGCTGCCGCCGTGCTGGCGGGTGTGCTGCCGCCCTTGCAGGAGCAGGGCGTCTACCTTGCTGCCCAGTGCTGCGAGCACCTGAACCGCGCTATCGTCATCGAGCGCGCGGTCGCCAAGGCCAACGGCTATCAAATCGTGGCGGCCATCCCGCAGCCCCACGCGGGCGGCAGCTGGGCTACCAACTGCTGGCGCACCTTTAACGACCCGGTGCTCGTTGAGGAAGTCAAAGCTGCAGCGGGCATGGACATCGGCGGCACGCTCATCGGGATGCACCTGCGCCGCGTGGCCGTGCCGGTGCGCCTGTCGATGAATCACATCGGGCAGGCGATTCTGCTTTGCGCCCGCACCCGCCCGCCGTTCATCGGCGGTTCCCGCGCCGTTTACAGTCAGGAGGAAGTGCGATGATCCCAGAAGCACAAAAACAGCAGATGGCCGAGGCCGTCGCAAAGATCCGGGAGACGATGGCCGCCGCCGCCAGGGCCGCAGGCCGCGACCCTGCCGACGTGTGCCTTTGCGCCGCCTGCAAAACCCGCACGGTGGAAGAAGTGCGGTACAGCGCCGATTTACCCATTGACCTGTTCGGCGAAAACCACGTACAGGAGCTTGTGGAAAAGACCGACGCCGGGGCCTACAATGGCAAGCCCGGACATTTTATCGGTCATTTGCAGACCAATAAAGTCAACAAGGTTGTAGGCCGTGCCGCGCTCATTCAGAGCGTGGACAGCGCGCGGCTGCTCGATAAAATCGACGCTGCCGCCGCGCGGCTGGGTCTGGTGCAGGACATTTTGGTGGAAATCAACATCGGCGAGGAAGCCAGCAAAAGCGGCGTCGATGCCGACAGCCTGTTCCCGCTGCTGGAAGCTGCCGCCACGAAGGAGAATACCCGCCTGCGCGGTCTGATGGCGATTCCGCCCGCTGACGCAGACGATACCGAGACGCGCCGCTTTTTTGCGCAGATGCGGGAGCTGCTGGCCAAGGCCGATGCCCAGCACTACGACCGGGCGCAGATGGATATTTTGTCCATGGGTATGAGCCACGACTACGCCGCCGCCATCGCCGAGGGCGCGACCATCGTCCGCGTGGGCACCGCCATCTACGGCGCACGGGATTACAGTAAGAAAGCATAAAATTACCGCCGGCATCTCGTTGATGCCGGCGGCCAGCCTGTAGAAAAAGTCCGTTTAGGCATCATGCCAAGACGGACTTTTTCATTTCAAACGGAAAAATATCAACGCGGAAAGAAAATCCATGGAGAAAATTTCTCTCCGCTTCTTCCCCGGAGAGGGTTTTTTCCGTTTCCATATTTTCTACTCTTTTACGAGAAAAAGGCCACCCGTAGGTGACCTTTTTCGACAGGCTGGGAGGAGTGCGTTAGGCACTCCTCTATTTTTTGTTCATATTTTGCACTGCGCGTGGCGATAGAATCGGCTGCAACTGCGCAACTGACTTGCGCAAACTAACTGTGCAGAATACCAAAAAAGATAAAAATTGTGCAAAACCGCCGGAATAAAGAAAAATGTACAGCGTTTAACACGAAAAATGTAGTAACAAATTTACTAAATTCAACCTTGTGAACTTTTACACAATGACGAAAAATGAAATGCAACGCACATAAATCTTGAAATTTACAGTAAAAAGTGTTATAACATTACCAGAAATTTATGTATGCGCAACCGATAAAAGTGAGCAAGGCAAGAAGTTGCACCGTGACCGAAAAGCCGCGTTGCTTTGACAGTTTTCGACACGCCGATTGCCTATAATGAAATTTGATAGCTAAACATGCCCGAAAGTGGTTCTTTCCGGCAAAAAACAGGGAGGTAGTAACCGATGAAAAAGAAAACGCTAGCCGCTGCATCGCTGCTTTTGGCGCTGCTGATGCCGCTTGGCGCCACCCCGCTGGCGGTGTATGCCGACGAGGCACAGACGGGGGGGCACCGTGAGTGAGGCCCCCGAGGGGACGGGCGAGACGAATGAGGCCCCCGAGGGGACGGGCGAAACGAATGAGGACCCCGAGGGGACGGGCGAAACGAATGAGGACCCCGAGGGGACGGGCGAGACGAATGAGGCCCCCGAGGGGACGGGCGAGACGAATGAGGCCCCCGAGGGGACGGGCGAAACGAATGAGGACCCCGAGGGGACGGGCGAAACGAATGAGGACCCCGAGGGGACGGGCGAGACGAATGAGAACCCCGAGGAGAAGGACAAAGACAAAACGAATGATGGCAGCGAAGGAAAAGCAGCTGCAACGGTAGGTATAGCGCCCCAAGCTGCCAGCACTTACGTTGCATGGATTGGCGATGTAGGTTACACTACACTTGAAGATGCCGTAAATGCTGCGCCCATAAATGAATTGACCGAAATTCGTCTAGGTGAAGGCACATACACGCTGTACCAAAAAGGAGCTAACGTTCGCTACAAGAATTTAACCTTTGTGGGTGCTGGGCGTGACAAGACCACATGGCTGGTTGGCCCCACGGTTCCCGACCCCCAAAAGTTCGGCACTGAATATAACAGCGACTATAGTTTTGACGTTCGCGGTTCCACTGCCGAGCCACGGACCCCCGAAGAATCGGAAACTGTAACCTTTAAGGGGATGACCCTGCAAACCGGAAAAGTTGATTATCTTGGTTTTTCTGGCTCGGACAATACCGTTGTCGAGGATTGCACCATTGAGGGTCGGACAGCTTACTGGGGCTACAGAAGTGCTAAATTTGTCAACACTACTTTTACTGCCCCACCATCCGACTATGCCATTTGGACATATAGTTCCGCTGATATGACGTTCCAAAATTGCATTTTCAATGTAACCGGTAAGGCTGTTAATGTATATACTGATTTTGGCGCAACACAGCATGATTTCACAATCAATTTTGATTCGTGCACTGTCAATTCCACTGAAGCAAACAAAACAGCCTTGAGCATCAATGATTCCTTGATGACCTATTACGGTTACGGCTACAAATTCTACGTTAATATTATTGGCAACAATACCATCAAGGGTCTTAAGCCTGACACCAAGACCTGTTCTCGACTCTTTGGTTTTGGTAATGATAAAACCTACCTATATAACGGCAAAGAACTTCACTATGACTCTGGCGCTACTGTTGTCACTATCAATAATATTCCCGTCTGGAAAGATGCCGCCCGCTGTGTAAAGCACAACGGCAACAACTTTGATGAGGGCACTTACGACAACGGCACCGGTAGCGGCAGCGACAACCGGTATACCGATGGTTACAAAGACGGCCAAGTCTATAAGGTTTATGGTGACTGGTCGGGCTGGACGGAAGATGCCAATGTCCCGCACCTATTCCACCGCACAAGAACTGTCAACGAGAAATGTCACTATTGCTCCTATGACGAACCTTTGGACGATGAAACCGAAACCGAAAATGCGTACCTGCTCCATTATGACCTGAACGGCGGCACGGGTGCTGAAAGTGCCGACTACAGCGACCACTACTATTTTAAGCCGAAAGATGGCAACACCGCTACCGTTGCTGCTGACCCCAGCCGTGCCGGGTATCAGTTTGCCGGTTGGCAGGATGCAAACGGCAAGTGGTACGCTGCGGGCGATGCTGTGACCGTTGACCAAGATATTACCCTCACCGCCCAGTGGAACAAGCTGGTAACGGTCAGCTTTGACCTGTGCGGACATGGCGGGGCCAATATTTCCAGCCAGACCGTTGTAAGCGGCAACAAGGCCAGCGAGCCGACCGCCCCCAAAGAGGACGGCTGGGTGTTCGGCGGCTGGTATACCGAGAAGGGCTGCCAGTACCGCTTCAGCTTTGACAGCGCTGTTACCAGCGATATCATCCTGTACGCCAAGTGGAACCGCGTGACCACCGTTGCTTCTGCACCGGTCGCTACGCCCACGCCCTCCCCTGCACCGGTCGCTACGCCCGCGCCCTCCCCTGCACCGGCTGCGGCTGCCACCAAGACCGCGACCGTAAAGAACGCTGCTATCCCCCAGACGAGCGACGCGTTCCCGATGGAAGGGATGCTGGCCCTGCTGGCCGTTGGCGCAGTTGGCTTTGGCGCGGCGGGCTGGCTGCGTAAAAAGCACCACTAAGCCTACCATTCGCTTTCCCATATAAATGCCTGCCCTGTGTGGATGTACTCCCGCAGGGCAGGCATTTTTTACAGGTTGTTCACCATTCTTTCATGTTTTGCGGCGGACGGTGTGCTATAATCGGTGGGTTAAAATATAATGGCTCATGTGCAGGGGTGACATTGTTTGCCCACCAACTTGGCGCAGAATCGCGTTTTTCAGGGCAGTTTCCTTACAAGGCAAACGGACACGGGCGAGCAATGCTCGCCCGTACAAGAGTTTTTCGACAGTCTGACCGCCGGCATCTCGTAGATGTCGGCGGCTTTTTTATTTCCTCACCCGGTATTCCCTCGGTGTCAGGCCATATCTTTTTTTAAATAACCTGTTAAAATACGACAAGTTGTCAAACCCGCACTGCTCGGCAATCGCCAGTATCGTGTCATTGCTGCTGCGCAGGGCGTCGGCGGCGGCGTTCAGGCGGTGCTCGTTCAGGTATTCGGTAAAGCCCTGGCCGGTCATTTTCTTGAACCACCGCATAAAATGGCTGGGGCTGCACCCGCAGGCTGCCGCTGCGTCGGTCACGTGCAGTGCGCCCGCGTACTGCTCGTTCACCAGTTGTACCACGGTTTTCAAACGTCGGGTGTCGGGGGTATCGGCAGGGGGCAGGTCGCCGCTGCGGCCCACCAGCGCCGCCAAAAACAACAGCAGTTCACCCTTTATACACAGCTCATAGCCAACATCCTTTAACTTGTTGAACTCCTCTGCCGCGTGCAGACAGTTTACGGCCCAGGTATAGCCCCAGTCGTTGGGGGCCAGCCGCATGGGCAGCGCCAGGCGGCCGCTTTGCAGGGGCAACAGGTATTTTTCAGCGCACAGGTCGCCTGCACCGCCCAGCAGTTCCAAATCAAAGATGATGTTCTCATATTCCATCACCTCGCCCGGCAGTTGGCGCAGCGCGTGCAGCACGCCGGGGGCAAACACATAGACATCGCCCGCCTCGGCGGTGTAGGTCGTCAGGCCCGCCTGCACGACGCCGCGCCCTTTTTTGACAAACACCAACTCCATGCTGTCCTGCCAGTGCAGCGCCACCTGGGGAAAATCCTGTGGAATCGTGCAGGGATAGATGTTGAAAGGGAACCACGCGGCCCCGTGTTGCTTCGTTTCGCGCAAGGTTTTCTGATTTGGCATGATTTTCACCTCGTTGATAGTATTGTACCACTATTGGCCATTATTTTGCAAGCATCATGCGCGTTTTGTGTGGTATAACCTAGGTGTAGTCAAGAAACATACCTATTGGCCCAAAAGTTCCGGGCCAAGGCAAGGTTCAACCCTTCCGCCCCTGCCAGGGGAGGCAAGTATATGAGGAGGTAACTCTCATGAATATGACCACTGTGATCGAAGCCAAAACCAACAAGCCGCTGGCATCCTGCACTGACCAGGAAATCTACCTTGCCCTGCTGGACATCGTCCGCGAGCAGAGCGCCGCCCACGTCAAGCCTGTCAAGGGCCGCAAGCTCTACTACATCAGCGCCGAGTTCCTGATTGGCAAGCTGCTGTCCAACAACCTTATTAACCTGGGTCTCTACGACGACACCCGCGCCGCGCTGGCCGCTGCGGGCAAGAACCTGTCCGATATTGAGGAAGTCGAGCCGGAGCCGTCCCTGGGCAACGGCGGTTTGGGCCGCCTGGCTGCCTGCTTCCTCGACTCCCTCGCCACGCTGGATCTGCCCGGCGACGGTGTCGGCCTGCGCTATCACTTCGGCCTGTTCCACCAATCCTTCAAGGACGGCGTCCAGAACGAGCTGCCCGACCCCTGGCTGACCGCACACTCCTGGGCCGAAAAGACTGACACGGTCTATCCGGTCGAGCTGGCAGGCAAAACCTACAATGCCCGCCTGTACAAGCTGGCCGTCACCGGTTATGAGGGCCGCACCAACACGCTGAACCTTTTTGACCTGGACACCATCGATGAGACTATCGTCCACGATGGCATCACCTTCGATAAGACCGCCATCGACAAGAACCTGACGCTGTTCCTGTACCCCGATGACTCCGACGAGGCCGGCCGCCGCCTGCGCGTCTACCAGCAGTATTTGATGGTTTCCGCCGGTGCCCAGCTGATTCTGGCTGAGTGCGCCGCCCGCGGCTGCGATTACCATGACCTGGCCGACTATGCCGCCATCCAGATCAATGACACCCACCCCAGCATGGTCATCCCCGAGCTGATCCGCCTGCTGGGCGAGAAGGGCATCGAGTTCGACGAGGCCGTCGAGATCGTCACCAAGACCTGCGCCTACACCAACCACACGATTCTGGCCGAAGCGCTGGAAAAGTGGCCCCGCGCCTATCTGGACGCCGTGGTCCCGCAGCTCATGCCCATCATCGAGAAGCTGGATGAACTGGCCCGCACCCGCACCAAGGACGAGAGCCTTGCCATCATCGACAAGGACGACCGCGTCCATATGGCCCACATGGACATCCACTTTACCCACTCCACCAACGGCGTTGCCTACCTGCACACCGAAATTTTGAAGAACGCCGAGCTGCACGGCTTCTATGAACTGTACCCCGAGAAGTTCAACAACAAGACCAACGGCATCACCTTCCGCCGCTGGCTTCTGGAGTGCGACCCCGCCCTGACCGCCGAAATTGAAAAGCTCATCGGTTCCGGCTTCCGCAAGGACGCCACCGAGCTGGAAAAGCTGCTGCCCTACGCCGAAAACGTCGACACCCTGCAGGAGTTCTCCGCCGTCAAGGCCCAGAACAAGCAGGCACTGGCCGATTGGCTCAAACGGACCCAGAACGTCACCGTCGACCCGAATGCCATGTTCGATATCCAGTCCAAGCGCCTGCATGAGTACAAGCGTCAGCAGCTGAACCTGCTCTACCTCATCCACCAGTATTACGAGATTAAGGCTGGCCACCTGCCCGCCACCCCGCTGGTCAGCATCTTTGGTGCCAAGGCCGCCCCGGCATATATCATCGCAAAGGATATCATCCACGCACTGCTGACGCTGTCCAAGGTCATTGCCGCTGACCCGGTCGTTTCCAAGTATCTGCAAGTCGTCTTTGTGGAGAACTACAACGTCACTGCCGCCGAAAAGCTCATCCCCGCCTGCGACCTGTCCGAGCAGATTTCCCTGGCATCCAAGGAAGCCTCCGGCACCGGCAACATGAAGTTCATGCTGAACGGTGCGCTGACCCTGGGCACGATGGACGGCGCAAACGTCGAAATCAGCCAGCAGGTCGGCAACGACAATATCTACATCTTCGGCCAGACGTCCGACCAGGTTATCCACCGCTATGACGCGGGCGACTACTGCGCCGCCCAGTGGTACGAGGGCGACCCCAACATCCGCCGCGCCATCGACTTCCTGACCAGCCCCGAAATGCTGGCCGCCGGTCACGAGGAAAACCTCAAGCGTCTGCACGACGAACTCATCAACAAGGATTGGTTCCAGACGCTGCCCGACTTCAACGCCTATGTGGTGCGCAAGGGCCAGGCCCTGAGCGACTATGCCTGTGACCCGCTGGGCTGGCGCAAGAAGTGCGTTATCAACATTGCTAAGGCCGGTATGTTCAGCAGTGACCGTACCATCGCCGAGTACAACGACGATATCTGGCATCTGGGCGAGTAATTTGTCGCCAATAATCGAGTAGTCGGCTCTCCTTAAAGAGCCGACCTCTCACACCACCGTTCGTACCGACCGGTACACGGGGTTCAACCGCATAAGTGCAAAGACTCGTAGTAGTTGAGGATACTAAAGTATCCCGCTGCTGCGAGTCTTTCGTTTGTAATGGAACACTTTAAATCAGGACTACCGGCGATACGCTAGTATCCCAGTCTGGAGTTGGCCCACTGGTAAGCCTTGTCAGCCGGGATACCCAGCTTTCTCAAATTGGTCACTTTTGTTTCGGGCTTCTTCCATTGTTCCCGGATGTACATGGACGGTTCGTCCTGCAACAGTCCGGTTTCGGTCATAAGGGCGGCGTAGCCTTGGGGGAAGACCGCAACTTCCTCAATCATAATGCTGTACTCCACGCCCTCGAAGCGGAAACGCTGGGATGTCAAGGGCAAGAGCTATTTTGATTATCCCAACAAATACTACTGTGAGGACATTGGACTGAGAAATGCCCGTATTGGCTTCCGTCAGCAGGAAATGACGCATATCATGGAGAACACTATTTTCAATGAGCTAATGGTTCGTGAATTCTATGCTGCTCAGACAAAGGCTGCATAATGTGGTTACTCTTTGAGTTTTATCTGTCAACTGATATTGACAATACCGCATCGCAAGGCGACTGTCTATACTGATAGCCGGATTGTGGAAAAGTACAGGGATCAACTTGTATAAATTTTCACGCAGATTGGCCTCTCTTTTTTACACAGCCAATGCCAATCAGCGCTTGAAATCGAAATGCTGCACAAGTATACTATACTAGTTATATTGTACAAGTTTGATCAAAAATCAGTATGCCAGTTGACCATAAAAGACATACCAGAATGGAAGCGTGCGGCGGGATCAAAACCCTACGAGGATGAAAATGAAATTCGATAGAAGACTTACAGATGAAATCTACACTTCCGATACGGTAAGGCTGGGAAAAAATGCATTTCAGGCCATGCAGGAGACGATCTATCATAATGGCGGTGTCGGAACCATTACCGGGTACTATGATGCCGAATTGTCGATCCTGTCGGTCAGTGATCTGTTGCTGCATAATCTGAACCACAGCTATGAGTCCCTGATGGAGCAGACAAAGGGTTCGCTGAAGAATCTTTTCTATAAGAAAGATGCCACATTCCTTGACAATGCACGCTTTCGTCAGATTCAGGGCGGAGGAGAAAGCCAGATCCTCACGGCAGATGGGTCTCCCGTCTATGTGCGTCTCTACAAAAAAGATGCAGTCGATACGGATGGAACACCGATCTGGATCATGTCAGTACAGATGAACTGGGCGTATGAGAACCTTGCGCTGGTTAATGAATCCATCCATTCTGCACTATGGTATTTTGAGTGTAATGAAAACGGTGAGATCGTTCATCTTATAAATCAAGTGAGTTTTCGTTCAGCAAAAATTCGTATAGGCCGAGATGCAGGATTCCGTTATCGTCCGTCCACGGTTTCATGGCGGTTTTGCTGATAATGATTTTTTTAAAGAAATCTCGTGTATTTTTCAGCGGTCTAAGCTCTGTTTCCATTTTGACAGGGTCACTCACATTCAACGCGGACTGAATATAGTATTTCTTTGTTCCTCTGTTAACAACAAAGTCAATCTCACATTGTCTTCTTGATCTCTTGTCATCTGATTGTTGGGATAGCTCTACAACACCAACATCTACAGAGTAATCTCTGCATAGAAGTTCGTTATATATAATATTCTCCATGATATGAGTTTCTTCCTGCTGCCGAAAGTTCAGCCGCGCATTACGTAGACCAATGTCAGTGCAGTAGTACTTCGATGGATATTCAAAGTACTTCTTACCTTTTACATCATAGCGTTTGGCATTGCTGAACAGGAAGGATTCCATAAGGTAGTTCAAGTAACTGGAGATAGTTGTGCTTGAAACCGATATGTTCTTTACTGTTCCTAATGTATTAGCAATCTTACTGGCATTGGTAAGCGAACCGACGGACGAGCAAAGATCATCGGTTAACTCTGCAAGCACATCAGGTAGAGCAATGTCGTAGCGCTCCGTAATGTCCTTGAAGTAAACCTCTGTAAAAAGGCTTTTCAAGTAAGCCATCTTATCAGCATCGGTCTTTCTGGACAAAACTAACGGCATCCCTCCATATAGAGCGTACTCTTCGTATGCCTCAGATTTATCACCACCAACAGAAGCATAATATTCCTTGAAAGAGATAGGATAGACACGGACTTCGTCACCCCGCCCACGAAATACAGTCAGAACATCTTTCGTCAGCATTTTTGAGTTGCTTCCAGTTACATAGATATCGACATTGCGAAGCCGCATAAGGCCATTCAGTACATTATACAGCCGAATAGACTCCGGATTTTTAAGCTCATCCTTGGTGATTGCATACTGCACCTCGTCAATAAGGATATAGTACATTTCTTTTGAGGTTATCTTAGAGCGAATAAACTGGGATAGCTCTTCTGGATTGCGGTATTTGACATAAGTATCATCGTCTAGTGCAATCGAGATAATTTGTTCTTCCTTTACGCCGCTCTCAATCAGATAATCATAAAACAAGTTAAAAAGTAAATAGCTCTTTCCGCATCGGCGGATACCCGTGATGACCTTAACCAAGCCATTCTCTTTTCGATCAATGAGCTTTTGCAGATAATACTCTCTCTGTATAACCGAATTCATGTTTAACGCCTCCACCTATTTCAAACTTACTGCATATGGCATCCAACTTTCAAAAGGATTATACCACTATCTAACGCTAAAATCAATCACCGTTTGAAACTTACTGCCATCGAGCAACAGGTTTCAAACAGACCATGCGTTTAGTCCTGAGCACCAAATACTTTTTAATGTCCCTTTCAGTCCAGATAGATTGACATCAGATGCGCCTATCCTTTTGATATCTATATATGCAGCAGATGCTATCGAACATGGCATCTGCTTTTCTTGTTTTGAGAGTGCCTTTCTTTATAATAAAGTGTCCGATGGGCGTGAAATTGTGCTACAATTGTACTGATAATTTGGCGTTTCAAAAAGGTAGTGTTACCCTTAGTGAGGTAGCAGTTCGGTAGTGCTACACGCTGGGGAAATCTGCAAGTGTAACTACTATCTTGACGAACAAAATGTCCCTCAGCCTGTGATACTTACGAATTTAGATGTTTTATACAAACCACCTATTTTCGTAAATACCCAAAACTTCTTCTCTTAAGTAAGGAAACAAAAGGAAAACAAGGAACTGCAAAAATTACAAAATGGTTACATGCGGAAGAAAAACACAAAAATTACTGGCAAACTGCACATTCAAATAGTGAATACATGATGAAATATGCACAAATTGAAAGGAAACCGCTTCCCTATTTCTTTGTTGACGTGGGGTGCTGGGAGTGTTACTCTGTAGATGTCAAGGATGCGCATCAGAAAATCTCAAAAACTCTTCACCGTTTGGAAAGAAGGAAACAAATATGAGCAGAGTAAAACACTTGTTTGCAGTTGTGCTGGCGGCATTGATGCTGTGTCTGCTTATGCCTGTTGCTGCGTTTGCAGAGGAAGCATCCGATGGAAAAATGATCGTCTACGCAAAACTCCCGTCTGACTGGTCAGACCCGCACCTGTGGGCATGGGCAGACGATGGCACAAACGCTTTTGATGCATGGCCCGGTGGCGAGATGGAAGCAGACAGCAACAATGATGGCTGGTATTACTGCTGGATTCCCGAAACCACCAACAACATTATTATCAATGCGAATGACGCTGCGGTTCAGACCAGCGACTACAAGCTGGAAAGCAAGAATGCTTGGGTCACGGTGACTGATGCAGAAAATGTGGAAATCAGTTACGATGCACAGACCACCGGTGATCTGCCGGAGTATGTAGAAAAATTCAAGATTCATGCGCAGGTTCCCGATGATTGGCAGGATGTCTGCCTGTGGGCATGGTCTGCACCGGATGGCAAAAATGCTTTTGAAGCATGGCCCGGCAAGACCATGAGCAAAGGCGAAGATGGCTGGTACACTGCCAGCGCTCCCGTTTGGGTGAACAGCATCATTGTCAACGGCAACAGCGGCGATGTGCAGACGGAGGATATCTCCATCGATGCAGCTGAGGTGTGGGTTACGGTTTCTGAGGACGGAACTTCCGATTTTACTTACAATGATCCGAATGCTCCCGTTGCAGAAGATATTACCGTTCATGTAAAAGCTCCCGCAGACTGGAGCGAGCCGCATCTGTGGGCATGGTCCGCACCGGACGGCACGAACGCATTCTCTTCTTGGCCCGGCGAAGCCCTGCAGGAAGGGGAGGACGGCTGGCTGACGCTTTCTGTTCCCGGCTGGGTCAACAGCATTATCGTGAATGGCAGCGATGGCAGCGTTCAGACCAGTGACCTCAGTGTGGAAACAGGCAAGGATCTGTGGATCGTGGTGAGCGATGCGGAAAATGCAGAAGTCACCTATGAAGCCCCGGCTGAGACTGTAGAAACAGCAGAGGCTCCTGCTGCAGAGAGCGAGCCTACGGTTGCAGCGGAACCCGCAGAAACCAAGTCCAACGCGATGCCGATTGTAATTGTCGTTGTTGTGGTGATTGCTGTTGTGGCAGGCGGCGTGGTCATCTCCAAAAAGAAAAAGTAATCTTCCTTAGAAAATCATAGAGTACGGGCTGAACAGCCCGTACTCCTTATTTGACACAATCAGAAAGGCAGGTATTCCATGAAGCGCCTGATAGCAGGATTTTTAAGTGTATGTGTAGCGGTATCGTTGCTGATGACCGGCTGCTCGTCGGGCGGCACGGATAATACTGCGCAGACAGATGGCCCGGTTACCATCACGATCTGGCACGACAAAGAAGATGAAGTCGCGCAGGCGTTGCAGACAGAGTTGGATACGCTTGCCCCGGATATCGTGGTAAAACTGGAAAAGAAAGACGGTCTGACCGATTCACTGAAGATGGTCGGCAACGACCCGAATTCTGCCCCTGATATGTACTTCTTTGCCCACGATAAAATTGGCGTTTACGCTGAAATGGGTATTCTCGCACCGATAACGGATTTCATCGACAAGAGTACGTTGGATCAGTACATTCCGATGACGATTGAGGCTGCTACCTACAAAGGGGAAGTGTATCAGCTTCCGCTCTACTTTGAGACGTTGCTCTATATGTACAACAGACGTTATATGAGTGATGATGAAGTGCCTTCGACCACAGAAGAACTGTACAAATATATGCAGGAAAACACGAAAGGCGGACATTACGGCTTCGTGGAACAGCACAGCACGGCGTACTATGCTGCAGGCTGGCTCCATGCGTTTGGCGGGTACATTCTGAACGAAAATGGTGAACCCGGCCTCGATGATGAGAACACCATCAAGGCGCTGGAATACCACAAGAAATTCGTGGAGCTTATGCCCACAGAGGGTGAGTATTCTACCGTGAATACGCTGTTCCGCGAAGGCAAAGCACACTCCACCATCGGTGGCCCCTGGCTGGTTCCTACGGCGCGCGAGAGCGGTATTGACCTTGGCATTGCACCGATGCCTACTGTAGATGAGACCGGCAACAAAATTGCACCGTATTCCGGTGTGCAGGGTATCCATGTACTGAAAGTTGCGGCTGAGCGCAAGCACGATGCCATTGCAAAGGTCTTGCAGGTTCTGACAAATGATTCCGTTGGCATTGCGATGGCGAAAGCAAGCGGCTGCGCCCCTGCAAAGCAGAGTTGCTATGATGACCCGGCTATCAGCGGTGACGACATGGTTATGGCTATGTACGATACGGCGCAGGATGCGGTTCCCATGCCGAACGTTCCCGAAATGGACGTTATGTGGACGGTTACGGAAAATCTGCTTGTGGATGTAAACATGAGCGGAAAAGATGTCCGCAGCAGTGCACAGGCCGCCCAGCAGCAGGCAGAGAGCCTTATCAAACAGATGCAGTGATGCGGAAAGGCCGCACTATGAAGAATAATAAAAAAGAAACGTTTTGGGCCTATTTGTGCAGCGCCCCCTCGTTGCTTTTGATTTTGCTGATCGTTGTATTCCCAATTCTGTACACGGCGTACATCTCCTTTACAAACATGAATGTTTACCATTGGTTCAACTTCTCGTTTGTAGGGCTGAAGAATTATAAAGATGCGCTGTTTGTTTTTGATTCCGGCTTTTTGGCGGCACTGCTTCGGACCATACTGTGGACTGTGCTGAATATGGTGCTGCAGCTTGTGATTGCCTTTGTACTGGCCAGTCTTTTGAACATACAGGATTTTAAGGGTAGGCGAGTCTACAAGACACTGCTTATGATCCCTTGGGCCATGCCGGGGTATGTGTCGATCCTGCTCTGGAAAACCGGCATCTTCAATTCGCAGTTCGGCTTGCTGAACCAGTGGATGCAGAAGCTGGGGCTGGCGACAGTGCGCTGGCTGGCAAACGATGTCTCGGCATTTCTCTGCTGCACGGTTGTCAACCTTTGGCTGGCGCTGCCGTTCATGATTATGATTATGGATGGTGCTTTGCAGGCGGTGGATCATAGCTGCTACGAGAGTGCGATTCTTGATGGCGCAAACTGGTTCCAGCGGGCGTACTTTATTACGATTCCCGCAATCCGCCCGATTATTGCTCCCTCGGTGCTGATTACCGTGTTTACGACATTTAAGCAATTCGACGTGGTATACCTGCTGACACAGCAGGCAGGTGCGAAAACCGGTGCCAATATCCACACCATCCTGACCTATGCCTACGAGAACGCCTTTATCACAAACAATTACGGATACAGCTCTGCGGTCTCCATTTTGATTTTTGCTATTTTGATTCTGTTCTCGATGGTGACCAGCCGGAAAGCAAAGGAGGGGTAACAGATGACGCGGCATCAAAAGCGTATGCTCAAGCAGGCAGCCAAGCAGATTTGTCTGCACATTTTGTTCATCGTGATTTGTTTCGTCACGCTGATCCCGATTTTGTATGCACTGTCGGTTTCTTTGAATGCCGACAACAGCCTTGTGAGCTCGGACTTCCGTTTTATCCCGAAAAACTTCACGCTGCGGAATTATGTTGCGGTCTTTACCGAAGAACCTGTCATGCTGTGGTTTAAAAACAGTATGACGCTGGCGGTAGTCACCGTTGTTATCTCGCTGGCGGCAGCAATTCCGGCTGCCTATGCGTTTTCCCGTATGCGCTTTAAGGGGCGCAAGCCGATATTGAAGCAGTTGGTTCTGCTGTACTCTTTTCCCTCTGTCCTTTCCATGTTTGCGATTTATACGCTGCTGCGCCCGCTGGGACTGATCAACAGCAAAGTTGGCTTGATTCTGATTTATACCGGAACGATGGCTGAGTTTGGTCTGCTGAACATGAAAGGATACTTTGATACGATACCGCGCGAAATCGAGGAAGCGGCGGAAATTGACGGTGCAAGCGGCATCCAGCTTGTCACACGCATTGTTCTTCCGCTGGCGCGCCCCAGTATTTTGGTTACGGCGGTTATGATCTTGATTTATGTCTGGAATGAATATCTCTTTGCAACGACCTTTATGACAGGTGCCGAGAATTATACACTGGCAGCCGGATTGTACTCTTTGCAGGCAACAGAAATGAGCGGAAGCTGGCCCATTTTTGCAGCAGCCTCGCTGGTAGTCAGCCTGCCGATTCTGATTGTGTTCTTTGCCGTACAGCGTCATATGACCTCCGGCCTGACTGCCGGTGGTGTCAAAGGTTGATTGCCCCAAACAGGGAGATGACACAATGAATTTTGAAGCCATCCAACACATCCCGATGTCACAGCAGGCACACGGGATTGACCCAAACCATGTCGTGTTCCGGCTGCGCGCCGGGCGCGATGATCTAAAGCACTGCACGTTGTTTTATGCAGATCGAGCCTGCCGCCTGACACCGGTTATTTTCTCGTCTGTAGAGATGCAGGTGGAAGCGCAGGACGAATGGTTTGATTACTTCCAAGTCATCTTGGAAAGCCCCTATAAGCGGATCTGTTACTATTTTGAACTTGACGACGGAACGCAGAAGCTGCTGTATTACGGCGATTTCTTTACAGATCACCGCGTGGACGACAGATCGGAATACTACCAGCTGCCGTTTAACCATCCGGCAGACATTGCAGCACCGCCTGCCTGGGCGCAGGATGCAGTGGTTTATAATATCTTCCCGGATAGCTTTGCCACGGGTCGCCGCTTTATCTCTGGCAAATCATCCGAAAAAGAGTGGAACGGTCAGATCACGCGCGGAAAACTCGGCGGAACGCTGCGCGGCGTGATCGAGAATCTGGATTACATTCAAGAACTGGGTGCTACCTGCATTTACATGAATCCGATTTTTGCAGCAGGGGAGTACCACAAGTACGATTTGCTGGATTATCATCACATCGATCCCTGTTTCGGTACGGATGAAGATTTCCGACAGTTGGTCAACGACTGCCATGCACGGGGAATGCGTGTTATTATTGATGGTGTGTTCAACCATGTGGGGTGGAATTTTTTCGCTTTTGATGACGTGGTACGCAATGGCGAAAACTCAAAATATAAAAACTGGTTTTACCATCTGCAATTCCCTGTAGAGAGGCCGGAAGACCCCGAAACCTATCCGACCTATGAATGCTTCGGCTATGAGCGCATGATGCCGAAAACCAACACCTGCAACCCGGAAGTACAAGAGTATTTCTGCGAGGTGGGCCGCTATTGGGTGCGGGAATTTGATATTGACGGCTGGCGTCTGGATGTTGCCAGCGAGATCAACGACGGATTCTGGCGGGCATTTCGGCAGGCGGTGAAAGAAGAAAAGCCGGAGTGTATCCTGATTGGTGAGGTGTGGGAGACTGCCCAGCATTGGCTGAACGGTGATATCTTCGACTCCACCATGAACTACGATTTCCGCAAGCATTGCCGCCGTTTCTTTGCCGAGCAGAGTATCGATGCAGCAGAATTTGATGCCCGCGTGACCAATATGCGGATGCGGTATAAACTCCCGGTACTGTACGCGCAACTCAATCTGCTGGACAGTCATGATGTGAGCCGCTTCTATTCGCTGTGCGAAAAAGACCCGGCAAGGATGCAGCTCGCTGTGCTTTTCCAGATGACTTTTACAGGGATTCCGTCTGTCTTTTATGGTGATGAGCGTGGTATTTACGGCTTACAGGAAGCAGAGTACCGCCATGAAATGACGTGGTCGCAGGAGCCGCCGGCCTTGGCAGAGTTTTATAAAAAGGCGATGCATCTGCGAACGGAACACCCGGCCCTTTGCCGAGGCAGCTACCATACCGTTAAGGCTGAAAAGAAAAACGGGCTGTATGGGTATGAGCGCACCGATGGAAAAGAAAAGATCACCGTGTTCCTCAACAATCAATCTGCCGCTGCTGACATTCCTCCGATAAACGGAAAGATTCTGTGGCAGCAGGGATACGAGGAAAAGAACAACAGCCTTGCCCCTATGGGGTTTGCCGTATTCACACAGGAGGTGTAAAACGTGAGCGTGACGATTCAGGAAGTGGCCGAAGCTGCGGGTGTGTCCAAGGCAACCGTCAGCAAGGTGCTGCATAAGTCATATTCTATATCGCAGGAAACCTGTGACCGGGTAAATGCGGTCATCAAGGAACTGGGGTATCAGCCGAATCGCCGCGCACAAAGTTTTGCTACCGGCGCAACAAAAACGATTCTCTTTTTGGCAGAAATGCAGCATGGCGTAGGATTTGATAACCCGCATCTGTTTGAAATCATGGCCGGAGTAGAGAACGCGCTTTCCGAAAAAGGGTATGGCCTCATTGTGCAGCACAGCACGGCGCTTGATCTTTGGCAGCATTTCGATGAACTGCTGCAGGGCTCCTATGTGGATGGTGTGATTCTGCACGCATCTGTTGTGTCAAAGGACGTGGCTCTTTGTCTGGCGCATACGGAACTGCCCTACATTGTTGTAGGTGCGCCGGATTTCTCCAACCAGCTTTGCTGGATCGATACCAATAACTCGGTGGCAGGGCAAATTGCAGTTACACATCTGTGGCGCAACGGATACGACAGGATCGCATTCATCGGCGGCCCCAAAGAAGATACAATTTCTGCGCACCGTCTGAGCGGCGCACTTGCCACTCTGAACGAGAAAATCCCGGCAGGATATTTGCGGGAAGGACCGCCCACCAGTGAGGGCGGCGCAGCAGCCGCACGCGCCCTGCTGGAACTGCAGACACGGCCCAACGCTGTGATCTGCGCAAACCAGTATATTGCGTTTGGCTGTGTGAATGAACTAAAAGCTTCCGGAATACGCATCCCGGAAGATATGGCTGTTATCACATTTGATGATTTTCCATTTTCTAAAATCATTGAACCGCAACTGAGTGTTGTGAACCTCGATATGTATGATATGGGTGAGCAGGCTGCGAAAGTCGTTCTGCGGCGAATCCGGACACCGCAGTATCTTGTACAATCGCAGACCACGCTGCCGATATTGATAGAACGACAATCGACAAAGAAGCTACCGTAAAGGAAGTATATACTCTATAATGCCATAAAATGCACACACCCACCGGCCTTTTGTTCGGTGGGTGTGTGCATTTTGAATTTTTGTTGAAGCATTGCAGTAAGTCAAATTAGAACCCATCAATCATACGCTCAATTGCGGTGGGGACAAAAATGGACATCACAACCAACCACACGGCTGCAATAGCTTGAATAAGATTGTCGGGCAACCCAATAAGAATGTCGGGAATAAGAAATGACATTTATTGAGCTGTTACTTGCGGCCAAAGGTGGAAGCAAACCTGCATTTGAGGAATTGTTTGGCCGATACAAAAATCTTTTGCGGAAATACTCTGTGATAAATGGAAAATTTGATGATGACCTTTATCAAGAACAATGTGTGGTATTTGTACACTGCATAAAAATTTTTGAAGTAAAATAACCAGACGGTAAATTAACGATGATATTTGATTAAGAAAATAAAAGGGTAAAAAGAAATTGCCCTATAAGGCTCGTAATAGCTGACGATTTTGAGCCTTATAGGGCATATTATTTGAATTAATTATATGGAGGGCCTTGAATTATTATTAAACGGAATGCAAGTCAAATTCTCGAAATGGAATAACGTCCTTCAAAGACCATAAGCCGATAGGACTCTCCCCGCCAATAGAAATTCATTCGTAGTGCCTTCCATCCAGACGGTAAGACAGGGGAGAAGACCGGCGTATCTCCATCAAAGGTCGCTCCCAAGAAGCCGAAGAAAATGCTCGACCACGTTTCGCCCAAGCAGGCAAGATGAAGACCTTCTTTTCCGGTGTTGTTCATGATTTCGTGTAGGTCGAGATACAACGCTTTTTTGAAGTATTTTTCGGCAGCTTCCTGCAGGCCGTTTTGTGCAGCAAAAAGTGCATGGCTGGCGAAGCTCAGAGTGGAATCGTGCAAGCAGCACGGCTCGAAATCTTCCCATGCGTTCAGACGCTCTTCGAGAGTGAACTTCTTAGGCAACCGGGACATCAGAAGCAGCGTATCAGCCTGCTTGATAACTTGATACCTTTGCAGACGGTCAAAGCAAACATGATGATAGCTGGCACCGTCATCGGTTTTGAGCGTTTTAATGTCTACGGGCTCTAGCCGAGTAAAAGTCTCATCCGGCAAATATCGACCAGTTTGCTGATTGCGACATTCTTTTAGATTGTCTCGCAGAGAATGCCAGGCAAGGACTTCCTCATCGCTGAGGGAAAGCTTCGAATACCGATTGGAATCGGTTTCCTTGAGCTTCAGCGCTGCCTTGATGGCCAAATCAAGATTAAACTTTACCATGCAATTGGTAAAGAGATTGTTGTTGGTAATGCCGCAATATTCATCAGGCCCCTTGCAGAACATGAGGTCAGCAGAGCCATCAGGATGAATGATGCAGCGGCTATACCAGAAGCGGGCAGTTTCGATGTAAACTTCCATAGCTTGCAGGTGAAAATTCTCATCACCGGTGGCATCAAAGTACTGCTGCATAGCGAAAGGAATATCTGCGGTAATGTGCAGCTCACTGGCACCAATGTCCCAGCTTTCGCACTGCTCAGAACCGTCGAAAGATGTCATCCAAGGATACCGAGCGCCGGCATTGTTCATCTTTTTGGCGTTCTCTTTTGCCTGCGGAAGGGTTCTTACGCGATATTCCATTAAGCTCTTGGCGGCTTCGGGGTGGGTATACAGGAAAAAGGATAACATAAAGAGATCCGTATCCCAGAAATAGCATCCCTTATACCGTGTGTGCGTCAATCCGCGAGCGCCGATACTTACGCTGCTGTCGCGGGCAGAACAGCTGGTGATAAGCTGGAAAATGTTGTACCGCACAGCGGACTGATCATCAGGAGCTCCATCAATTTCGATATCCGACTCGCTCCATCGAGAGGTCCATGCAAGAGAGGATTTTGCAAACAGTTCATCATAAGTGTCAGAGATTTCGTTGCTCCCAATAAGTGGGTCGATATCTCGACTTGTGGTGATGCGTGTGGTGATCTCCAAAACAAGCTTTTGACCGCTTTGCAAAATCCCATGCCACTGCTTTCCAAGACTGTCATCGGAGATATAGTCTTCAGAATCTGAAAAAGAAGTATGGAAAAACATCTGTTCTCTTACGATTAAGCCGGTACCTAAAATAGAGAAAGTACAATCGACAGAATCCTTGCACATGTCATGCTGGGTGGGCTCGGCAA
>ERZ1034913.408-NODE-408-length-36125-cov-48.435487_pt1 | contig 36125 bp, 57 predicted proteins | sample MGYA00520697_ERZ1034913 | MGnify/ENA primary metagenome ERZ1034913 (study PRJEB33766, sample SAMN09781786) | gut metagenome | biome: gut microbiome | host: Homo sapiens | place: Madagascar | study: EMG produced TPA metagenomics assembly of the PRJNA485056 data...
GGCCCCATCAAAGAGAGTCGGGAGGGGGCGGGGTTCGCTGCCGCCAGTAGAGGCCAAGCGGAGTGAGCTTTCGGCTGATCCTGTCGTGCATGGCATCGTGACACGGCTTACACAGCCGAATGAGATTCCAGCGGCAGAATCCGAACTCCGGAAAGTCCTCCACCGGCCACGCATGATGTACAACACTTGCCGGAGTTCCGCGCCCATATCTGGCGCAGTTCTGGCAAGTTCCGACGTCTCGGCTAAGGCATTGCTGCCGAAGCCGCTGCCATCGCGGATTGGCATTTGTGTAAGCAAAACTCATAGCAATCAAAAAAGCCAGGCCCAGCGTCCACCCATCCGGTAGATCACTGGCCCCGGCTCAAATAGCACTGGCCCCCGCTTATGTTTACGATCATCTCGTGCTTGCACCGTCGGCAGAAGATCTGGAGGTGCTTTGCCTCTGTCTCCGGCCAGATCCGCTGCAATCTGGATGCCCTGCAATAGGGGCACTCCAGGTAGCCGTCCTTGACTGCTAACATTGTATCACGGATTTGATGATCAATCATATGATAATTTGCCACCTCCGATAAAATAATATAAAAGTCTCAAGCTTAAAATATAAGTAAGAGCCAGCGCTGAGTCAGCACCCTACGCTGCAGCCCCCTTCCGAGGCCGCTTCCGCCGCCTGGAATACTTTGACGATACCACAGGATTCTCATATCTGTCAAGGGCCTGGAATTTAAGAGTTTGGAATCGCCCGTAAACCGTCAGCTGCGGGCCCGGGTTTTCCAGGACCATGACCCCGGTCCCCTCCGGCGCTGGGATCACATAGTCGTCGTCCACCACCATGCTGTCCGTCTCCGGCTTGGCCAGGCCTCTGGAGCTCCGCCAGCCCCGCTTGCCCGGGAACTCGTTGGCCTCCTTGAGCAGATAGGTCGCCAAGCTGCCGAAGGTGTGATCCGGATCCAGGACGATCCGGTGGGAATCTACCCATCCCCGGCCCCACATTTCCCGCAAAGCCGCCTCATCCACGTCCCCGGACAGCACCATGTGGTGGTGCCACCGATGGCTGCACCGCTCGTCCTCCGAGTAATGCGCCCGCTCAATGTTGTAAAAATAGATTGTCTGTTCGCCTTTCCGGCTCTCCCGCAGCTTCCGGCACAGGGCCTGCATATTTTTGTAGGCCCTGTCCCAGCTGTCCGGCAGGTGATCATCGTCGTAAGTCAGCGTTAAAAACCAGTCCCCCGCCCGGACGTTGGCCGCCAGCAGAAACTCTAGCTGATCGTGCTGGGCCTTGGCGTTCACGTATTTCTGGGCGGCGGAAGTCATCCGCCGCTTTTCTTTTCGGGTTTGGTACCCGTCAGATTTTTTGATTTTCGGGGCCAGACTGATCTTGGTTAGCCCGCCCGCCGTCTTGATCCGCAGCATCTGCGCCATAGCTTGCCTCCGAGTTTCCCGCCGGAGCCCCATGGCCTGCGCGCTTGCGTTTTGTGTAGTATTTTTTGCTGGCCGCCCGCTGTGCGCAGGCGGCGCAATCGTAAATCTGATTTTTGCGCCTGGGCAAAAAAATCTTTTTGCAAACGGGACATTGGAGATACCAGTCATCCGGGATCTCCGGCAAGTCCCCATAGCGCATATAGATCATGCTTTTGTACCGCCCGTAGCTGCTGCCCGCATCGCTGGCCGCCTTGGCTTCCCGGCAGAGGCGGCAGCGGCCGTGGGCGTCCAGCTGGCCGCTGCCCCCGCAGGCCCTGCACCGCCCCGTCATATGCTGTACCTGTTCTGGGGCCGTTTGTCCAGTACCGGCGGCAGATCGTCACCGTCCAGAGCTTCCGCAGGACGGCCCTCTGCAAACAGCCGCGCCGCCAGGCCCCCATAGGTCAGCCCCTCCCGGCTGGCGATCAACGCCATCCGGCAGCAAAGGCACCGCCCGTTGGCATCAACCTCCACGCCCATTGCGTGGCAAACCTTGCACCTTGACCGTCTGCCCACGCTGCGACACCTCCTTCCGCGTCAGCCGTTTCCCGTCGATCCAGATGATGCACCCCTGATCCATCAGCTCACGCTCAATCCTCGGCGGATGCCGCAGACTGAGCGGAGTCTGATAGAGGATGCGGCCATTGGCCCCGACGACCTTATAGGGCAGCGGATATAGCCACCATTTACATCCATCAGCCATGATTGTGTCTCCTTAACAGCAGTGATATGACAATCTTAACGATGACTAGCGTAATAAACGCCAAACCGCACTTATACATCGTCAGCCCTCCTCACAGCTGTAAACGCCTATGTACTTTGCCAGCATTGCGGATATTGCATCGTAAGACTCTGCTACCCTAAATACCGACATATCCATTGCGTTAGGCACCCGCCGCAGCGAGACAATTGTCTCATTATCGCCCGGGACAAACCCAGACACATCGTCCAGGTTTAACAGCATAGGATACGCATCGCCGCCCGCCAGAGGAAATCTATGAAGCTCAATAAACTTACCCATCCGTACCTCCTATCCCCATCAGTTTCCGCCATTCCCGGTCCGCCCGACGAATCCGCTTGAGCAAAGCCAGGGCCTCAGAATTAACCGCATCTGGGATGTCTCTCCATGTTTTGCCCTCATACGGGGCAAGCAGAGCGTTGTATTCCAGCGTCAAATCGTAGGCTGTCTGAGACAGCTTCCGGGCCTGATCCAGGCGGTCTCGCGCCTTTTTGTACTCCAAATCCGCAAGGATGCAATCCAAATCTGGCCACAGCATATGGGCTTGCATTGCCTTGATGATCCATATAAGATCCGACTTGCTGTATTTTTGCAGCGCCTCATCAGTCTTTGATCTTGACATCCGGCACCTCCGTCCAAAGATGTACCGTGACCCCATCCGGCAGCGACGCATGGGCAATCGTCCACAACCGATCGTACTTGTCCCAATGCATTTTGTCTATCAACGCTTTGCTGTCGCGATCAAAGTCGTAGATTGCAATATAGTCGCCAGTCTTTGAGGGCTCACCAGTATGCCATATTCCTCCCGGCGCTGTCACTTCCGGCGCATCCCTGCCCAACAGATAGTCCACACTGCACCCCAGCAGTTCCGCCGTGTTTACCAGATGCCGCGCATCATCCGGCCAGATGCCGCCGGGCATGCGGTCATTGCCGTTTGGATGCCCTTGTTCCAGGGCCTTGACCCGCTCAACGTTGCGATCATACGCAAATCCCAGGGATGCTTTTACAAAAGCCTCCTCAGAAACGCCGCGTTTCTCCCGAAGATCGCGCACACGGGAGTAGCTTTTTGCCAGAGCTTCCTTTGCCGAAAAGATTCGTGCGTTCTCCGCCGCCTTTTCAGCTGCCTTTTTCGCTGCATTCTCGGCAGTGATCTTGCTGCGCTGTTCCTTTTTCAGGTCTCCGGCCAGCTCACAAGAAAAAGTGCAATAGGCCAGGTTGGAGCATTTCCGACAGCATCCGGCGCAGCAAAGCGCGTCATAAGTGCCGCAATGTGCCGCCCGCTGGAGCCGGGGTGCACGATGCAGGCATTTTGATTTCGACCGGATGGGACAGCCAAGTCCGGAAACCAGCTTGTCAGACTTTGCCATTTCCTTCAGACGGTTTTCCACCGTTGGCAGCCCCGGGATGGGAAAGTCGTAACCCCCATAGACACGCACCTCGTTGTCCAGGATCCGCCGTTGGTACTCCGGATCCGCTTGTGCCAGGACATACGCCGTGGATTCTGGCAGCTTGTTGTTCTTCCAAAACGCCGTCCATTCCGGGATGAGCTTATCCCGGATCACCTTAAGCCTGGCCAGCTTGGTCTTGCTGGCACCCACGGCCTCGGCCACATGGTCCCGCATCCGGCCGGGGAAGTCATAGCCCTCCTCCTTGAGCTCATAGAGGAGCTTTTCCACCTGCTGGGCCTGCTCGCTCATCTCGGCAGACGTCAGCTGCCGGGTGTTGGCGTTGGCGTAGATCAGCCGGAGCTGCTGCAGCGCAGGAGAGGCGTCGTCCGTCTCGATGATGCAGGGCGCCTCCCGCCAGGCCTCGGGGTTTTCCTCCGCCAGCTTTCGGCAGGCGGCCATCCGCCGGTGACCGGAGACGATGGTGTAGCGTCCCGGTTCCTGCCCGGCCCGCACCCGGATGGGCTGTTGCAACCCTGCCACGCTGATGTTGTCCGCCAGAGCGTCGATGCCGGTCAGCTCGTAAAAGTTCCCGGCGTCACTGTCCAGGTTGTCGATGGGCAGATAGGTGATCTGCTCCTTGCCGGTGTCCACCCTGGACACATTTTTCAGGGCCGCGCCCAGATCAAAGGCCATAGCTTTTGCCCTCCTCGATGTACTCTGCCGCAAAAATGCGGTAGTCCTGCCCGGCCCCGGACCGGGGACTGGAAATGCACAGCGGCTGCTGCGCATAGGTCATTTTGTCCACCGGCTTGCTCTGCCGTATGTGGGGGTAAACCCGCAGCCCCGCCGCCTTTAGCTGGGCCTCGCTGTCCTCCACCAGCTTATCTTTGTACCACATGGTGGGCAGCACCCCGGCCACCCGCAGCTTGGGATTAAGCTTGCGCATATTGCTGATCTGCCGCATCAGATTGCCCATGCCCTGCAGGGCAAAGGCGTCCAGCTTTACCGGGATCACCACATCGTCCGCCGCGATCAGAGCCGAGGCCGAGGCCGCGTTAAAGGCCGGCGGGCAGTCGATCAGCATCACATCGTACATCTCCCGCACCGTGTAGGCTAGGTTGCTCAGCACCCCCGCGTCCACGGAACCGCTCTCCGCCTTGCTTAAGTCCAGGTCCATCAGGCTGTCGTCCGCCGCCAGAAGATCAATACCCCAGAACGCCGTGGACTGGATTTCCAGCGCCGCCCAGGCCCCGGAATCGTGGTGATTGATGGCCTCCCGCAGCACCTTGGCCACGCTGCCCTTGGCCGGGTCACCCCCGAAAAAAGCCGTGGTATTGCACTGGCTGTCGGCGTCGATCAGCAGCACCTTTTTGCCGCCCTTGGCCAGGATGGCCGCCAGGTTGATGGCGGTGGTGGACTTACCAACCCCGCCCTTGAGATTGCATATCGCCGTAACTCTCAAAGTCTTCGCGCTCCTTTGTTTTTTTATTTTCTCTCGGCGGCCTTGATCGCCGCCGTAAGAGTCGCGTTTTGATACCGCAGCTGTCGGATGGCCTCCGAGGCGACCCGCAGGATCCGGCACCCGTGGATGCCGCAGTCCTGCGCCCACTCGCAGCCCAAGCACGGAAGACTCCCGGTCTCCACGTCCAGCCGCCGCAGGGCGGTGTATAGCTCCTTGTACGTCATAAGGCCCTCCTAAAACGGCACCGGCGTGTCCATAGGCAGCTGCTCAAAGTCCTTTTCTTCCGGCTGCCCGATCACCGGGGTGCTGCGGTGCTTCTTCCCGGCGGCCCGCAGTTTGTCCATTTCCGCCTTGCCCTCCTGGCTGGCCGCCTTGGAAAACGTCTGATGGGCTCCGTCAAAGGCCAGCCGGATCTGGGGGCAGGTGCCCTCTTTGTTTTTCCGGATCCACAGCTCCCGGTCGTCGCTGTCCTTGGCGATATTTAGCATCATCACGATGTCCGCATCCTGCTCGATCTGGCCGGACTCCCGCAGGCTGCTCAGGTCCGGAGCCTGCTTCTGGACCTTTGGATCCAGCCGGGACAGCTGGCTCAGGGCTACCACCGTGATGCCCAGGCTCTGGGCCATGGTGTGCAGGGCGATGGAGATATCCGTCACCTGCTGCACCCGGTTGTCCCCCTTGGCCTGGATCAGCTGCAAATAGTCGATGATGATGATCTGATAGCCCTGCATCATCGTCACCGCCCGTATGTCCGCCGCACTCATGGCGGCAGCAGGCACCAGCTCCAGGGGCCGAGTGCTGATAGCCTCGGACATCTCCGCGATCCGCGTCCAGTCGTCGTCCGAAATCTTGCTGCGCTTAATATCTGCCATGGCAATGCCGGTCAGCGCCGACATTTGCCGATCAAACAGCTTGTCGTCCGAGGTCTCCAGGCTAAAAAAGCCAACTCGGTATTTCTGCGCCCAGTGCCAGGCGCATTGCAGCGCCCAGGCGCTCTTGCCGGAGCTTGGCCGCCCGCCGATGATGATAAAATCCCCCGGCTCCGCGAAGAGCCGGTCGTCCAGCTCCCGCACCGGCCAGCTGAGGTAAACCGCCTTCCGGGTTTTGCGCTCGAAAAAAGAGCGCAGCGCATCGTGCATGGTGGTGATCTTCACGGCGGCCCGGTTGATGACCGCCCCGTTGGCCGCCGTCAGCAGCTCCGAAGCCTGCTCCGGGCTCTCCGCCTCCGCCAGCTGCTTGCCCAGCTCCCGCAGGGCGCTGAGCTTGGCCTGCTCCCGGGTGATCCGGATGTAGCTGTCCAGGTTGGCCGCAGTGGGTGTGATCACCATCAGCTGGGCCAGAAACTCCCGGTAGTCGCCCCCCATCTTGCTGGCCAGGCTCACCGGGTCCACCGGCGTCCCCGCCAGAAACAGGGCCTCCATGGCCTTGTAAACCGACCGGCAGGGGCCGGCATAGTCCGTTTCCCGGGTGTCCCGCAGAATTCGGGGAATACATTCCGGGCTAATCAGCCCGGCACCCAGAACGCTGTATTGCGCATCCAGCCAGTTGTCTCCCGTCACAGCCAGTCACCCGCTTCCTGCTGCGGCGCTTCCGGCGCCGCCTTCGGGGCGCTGCCCCAGTCGTCCTCCCACATGTGCTTATTAAGCCAGGTGGAGGCGTGGGGCACGCCCATGCCCCGCTGCCAGTCGGCGCTTTTGCTCTGCCGCAGCAGCGCCGCCCCCATGGTCTCCACCAGGGCGTTGTCCGGGGCCAGCTTGTCCCAGGCCCGGATGGCGTCCTGCCGGTTCCCGGGGTTTACTGTCCCGGGGCAGATGCCCCGGTAGAACTTCCAGAACCCTTCAAACCGCTCCGGCAGCGTGTCCGCCTGCTGCTTGTATTCCCCTCGCCGCCGTTTTGGTTTGTCTTCGGCACGCTCGCCCCCCTGGGGGGGCTTAGGGGGGTTATATATATTATTACCTTTATTTAAATACTGCGGAAATTTGATGCCACTGGCCAGTGGAAATTTTATGCCACTGGGAAGCGCACCATTCCCATCTTTTATGCTGCGCAAAAATTGAGCCGCAAACGCGGACGCAAGATAAATGTTTCGGCCGGAAATTTGCCCGGTGTCCGGGTCTCGGAGCACCGCCGTGTAGATATACCCGCCGTCTTCCAGCGCTTTTAACAGGCTGCGGATCGTCCGGTCCGAAAACCCGTACGGTGCCGCCAGCTCGCTGGCCGTGGCGTCGCAGTAGCCCTGCTCCGCGCACATGGATGTAATCTCGCAGTACAAAAGTTTTGCGTTTGGCGGCAGCCGATCGTCATACCGCACATCTGCGGGGATCACCGCGAAGTAGCTTGCCTTTGGCCTTGGTTTATTGCCCATAGCCCATCACCTCGTTTTGTGGTAGCGGGATTCCGCCCGCTACGGCCCCGTCTTTCCGGGGTGTCGGCAAAATAGGAGGTTTGCCCCACGCGCCCCACATGGGGCTGGAGCGCAGCCCGGGCCTCGATCCCGGCCTCCTGGGGTGTGCTTCCCCGGGTGCGTCCCTCGCACGCTGCGCATATTGGCGGCCCCGGGAGTCGGACCCGGCCCGAGGGGATGTCAGTCCCCCGGCGTCCCTGACAGCCGCATGAGATCGGGGAGAGTGGATTCGAACCACCCTTCTGGGGCAAAGAGAGTTAAGTCCCCGCGCCGCGCCGGAAGAATCAGCCCTAAGACCGGCATATCCTGGCCCCCGATGTGCGCCCCGGCCCGCACTACCCGACCGGGGCTATGAACTTTTGTCCGGGCGCGATTCCTGGCCCGTGGGCTGCCGCTGATAAGCTCAACGGCGCAGAAGCTCTAGCCCTGTTCCCGGGCTGCGTTGGCTGCCGCCATGGCCTGGATTTTCCGCCAGGACTCCGGGTCGTTGTCCTGTATCCGCCGGATGAACGCCAGCGTCTTCCGGGCAAACTCCTGCTGCACATAGTCCGGCAGCTGGGCAAAGTAATTTTGATTCTGGGTGTTGTCCATAGTGGCCTCCTTAACCCGCCTTTTGTGTCTGCTCCTTGTCTTTCTGCTCCATCTCGGCCAGCTCGTATCCCAGCTGGATGGCCTGCAGCACCGCCCGCGTTCCCGCCGCGCTGCTCTCCAGCCCCTGTCGGATCAGCTGGGCAATGGTATCAATCTTTTCCATGTTCTTTGTCCTCCTTTCTGCGGTTCCCTCTGAGATCGATATAGCAGCTGTCCGTAGGCTGCCAGAGCAGTTCTGGCGTTTTGAGCTGCAAAACCGCACCTTTTACGGTGCCGCCCAGCTGCTGCACTGCAAGGATCAGCTCTTTCCTCAGTTCCAAAATTTTCTCGATTTGTTCGTTGACTTCGCCCATATCCAAAATTAGCGGGACTTTTACCTTGTCTAGCGGGACTTTTACCTTGTCCATCCCCGCACCTCCTTGCTTTTTGATTGTTTTTGTGCTACCATCACCCCGAAAGGAGGTGAGGAGCATGGAGCTTGATAAAATCACGCAAACCGAGAAGCTCTTTGACCCGGAAGCGGAAGAGCTGAACGAATACCTTTCTCACGGCTGGAAAATCCTGCTGGCCTGTGCGGAGTTGCAGTCCGCAGAAGGCGGCGCGTATTATGGCCACTGCCCGGTGATTTACCTGTCCTGGCAGGAAAGCACGGAACCGTGGTATCCGGAACCCGTTGAACCCCAAGACACGTGGCTCTAAGCAACCCGCATTAAAATCAGATAGCTTCCGTCATCCGGACGAATGATCGCCTCGGATACAAACCATTTCCCGGTCTGGAGCAGCATCGCCGCCTCCAGAATGCTGTGGGCGTATTGCACTTCTTTCACTTGCCCCCAAAGGCTCGGCTTGACGGCGGCCCATATATTCCCCGGCACAGCCGGCTTCCTCGCGGTCCTTGACTGCGGGGATGTTTTTTGCACCTTGATCTCCATCCTCTCGCCTCCTTTCTGTCACAACAAACGTTTTGTTTGCTCGTTTATTGTGATACAAATATAGCACGTCTAAGTTTGTATGTCAATACCTGTTTTTAAATTTTTGAAATTATTTTTATTGACATACAAATACATGCGTGCTATTATTGACTCATGGAGGTGATGACAAACGGAAATCAACGACAGAATTCGGCAGATACGGGAAAATGAAGGCTTGACCCGTGCGCAATTTGCGGAAAGGCTCGGAGTGACGGCGTCTGAGATTACAAACGTTGAGTTTGCAAAAATAAAGAACATGGCATCCAAAGAGTCCCTTTACCGCAGCATTGCCGCAGAGTTCGGCGTCTCCCTGGACTGGATCAAAAACGGCGGCGACAATATGTACGGCGCGGATCCCCGGGATGAGATCGCCGCCGCCTTCGGCGAGCTGGCCGCCCGCCATGACCCGGTGATTGACGGATTTATCCAGTTTCTCCGCTCCCGCACCCCCGACCAGCTGGCCCTCATCGCCCAGCAGCTCCGGGAATGCGTTGCCTGCCTGGAGGCCGCCCAAAACGCCCAAACAAAAACCGAGGACTGACATTCCGTCAGCCCTCGGCTGTTTTTGTGCAATTTGCCCATTGTTATGTGGCAGCCCGCCTGCTACAATATTTTTTAAAAGCCCTTGACATATGTATATACATATGTTATACTATAGTCATCCTAAAGGAAAGGGGGTCCCGCAATGGGCCAGACAGACAGCCAGTTCAAGGCCTTCATCCGTTTCGTCCTCGACGCGCTGAAGGAAATCGCCGCAGAGCCGGACGAGGAAAAGCGCAAGGCGAAAATGGACAAAGTCCTTGACAATCTCCAGAAAACCCTGGAGGACTAAATAACCCGCACCGGGGCGGCCAGCCGCCCCGGCTGCCCCAAAGGAGGCGAACCCCATCGAACGGAAAGAGACTCCCCAAACCCGCTATGATCGCACCCACCGCGTCCAGATCGCCCTGAATCTGAATAAGGGCACCGATGCCGATATCCTGGACCGCCTGGCCGCCGTGCCCAACAAGCAGGGCTACATCAAGCAGTTAATTCGGGCAGACATCCCAAAAACCACAGAGTAACGGTGTCCACCCTGGACACATCTTATTGCACCCGCACCCGGGCTTCCTCTGGTCCCGCGCTCCCCGTCCCCGGGAAGCGCGGCCCCAGGTAGCCCTGGACCAGAAAGTAGATATCCCGCAGCTGCCGGGCGTCGGCCCTGCGCAGCAGCACGACGATTCGCCGAATCCAGTCGATTCTTGTCGATTGTAAACTTTTATTTGTCATTTTTGCCGTGCCTCCCGTGAAAAATTTGTAAAATTTGCACCTTGCGGCTCTGCACCGCAGGTGCTAGAATAATCCTATAAATTTCCGGGCGACCTGTCCAGCGCCGAATGTGCCCGATCCGGACACAATCGGGACCGGACCCGGTGCCTGATTTTCCGGGAGGCTAAAATTTATGACAAAATGACCGAGCTAACCCCCATCTGCGCCGCCCTTCGGCAGGCCAAAGAGGCCGCCGGGGAAAGCAACCAATCCCTGGCCAGAAAGTCCGGCGTGCCGGAGACTACCGTTGCCAAGATCATGTGCGGTGCAACCGCCAGCCCCACTTTTGTCCAGGTAGCTGCCATGGCCCCGATCCTGGGCTTGGACCTAAACGTCCTTGCCGGGCTGGAGCCGCCTCCGGTGGACGCCGATGCAGCTGTAGCCAATGCCCGCCTGGAGGGCGCAAACCTGTTAAACGATAACCTCCGGGAGCGCATCGCCCTGTATGAGAGGGGCGTCCATCAGCGCAATATGGCCATCTGCGGCCTACTAGGCTTCCTGGCTTTTTTTGCCGTGGCCTTTGTGTGTTACGTCATCGCGGACTTGCAAAACCCCCAGTACGGGCTGTTCCGCGGCACCGTCTCCCCCTGGGCCTATCTGCTGGCCTTCTTCCCGGTGATCGCCATCCTGATTACCGGCCATATCATCGTCAGCCGCCGCGCCCGGGCGGAGAAAGAAAAGCAATCCCCGGTGTCCAACCTGGACACCGAAGAAAGAAAAGAGAGGTAAATCATATGCAGTGTCCCAAATGCGGCGCGGAAGTCGCCGAAAAAACCAGCTATTGCCCCACCTGCGGCCAGTTTCTGGGCGTTACCAAGTGCCCCGGCTGCGGCGCAGACGTCACCCCCGGTGCGGCCTTTTGCCCGAGCTGCGGCGCAGAGCTGCCCAAAACGCCCCAGCAGACCAAGGATCAGGCCGCGAAGGCCCCGCAGCAGCCCCAACCTGCCCAGCCCCAGCAGCAGCCCACCATTATCATCAACAATACAAACACCAACACAAACAACGCCCATGGCGCCGGCATCGATGCCATGACCTCCCCGAAAAGCCGCTGGGTTGCTCTGGCCCTCTGCTTTTTCCTGGGCGAGTTCGGTATCCACCGTTTTTATGTCGGTAAGATCGGCTCCGGGATCCTCTACCTCTGCACCTTCGGCCTCTTCGGCTTCGGCTGGCTGATTGACTTTTTCACGATCCTCTTCGGCTCCTTCCGCGACAAATACGGCTTCTGGCTCCGCCGTTAATGTTTTCCAATTCCGCACGTACCCCGTGCGGAATTTTTTGAAATTTCCTCCGATTTTTTTGTTTTCCCCCCTTGACATATTACTCATTGAGTGGTATAATACAGACAGTTAAGAGAGCTAACCACTCAAACAAAACCCGCCTCCCAGGGACAAGGGAAGAAAGACAAAATATGGAAATCAAGACTGAGACCAGAACCGTGAGCATCGCCCTCCGCCTGTGGCGCGGCGGCTGGAACGCCGGATACGAGCCCGACTGCTTCGCAGACCTGGAAAACGGCAGCTTTGCCCGGGAATTTGGCAAGGGCCTGGGCGAAGAGACCGGCGCCATCCTGGCCACCGATGCCGATTTGGATAACCTGATCGACTGGTGGCAGAGCGAGTGTGATGCCGCAAACAGCGGCGAGGACGGCGAAGTCCTCCTGGCTCTCTCCGACGAAGAGCGGGAACGCGGCGACGAGTGGAACCTGATCGTAGATTAACAAATTACCGGCCCGCCCCGGAGGTCACGAGGGCATGGAGTTATCATGGCGAATAAACACCTGGAATTGTCCGGGCAGACCATCAACCAGATCACTGTGATTTCCCCTGCCGGATCGTCTCCAAAAGGCGCGGTGCTTTGGCTCTGCCGCTGCAACCGGTGCGGGAAGGAATTTGTGATCGATGGAGCCCGCTTGCGGGGAAAAAATCCGCGGAAGGATTGCGGATGCTCCTGGCGCGAGCGCTCTGCGGATCTGTCCGGGCAGGCCTTTGGAGGCATGGACGTGCTGCGCCGCAACGGCACAGGGAACAACGGCGATGCATTGTATCTTTGCAAGTGCCGACTCTGCGGCCAGGAAAAGACGTTGCCTGCCTGCACAATACGGTCAAAGCCCAAAAGCTGCGGCTGCCAAGCGGTTTCGCGGGAAAAACTTGCGCAGGCATCCAGGCTTGGGGTGGATGCTAAAATCGTCGACGGCTGCAATATCTATGCTGCGACGCGGACGGAGCCGGACGCAAACAACACCACCGGGCGGCGCTGGGTCGTCGTCCAGACGATAAAGGGACGTCGGTATATTAAAGCCCAGTTTAACGTCCGCGGGAAGCGCTACTATAAGGGTGGATTTGCTGATGTCGATTCTGCCCACGCGTGGGCAGAAGAGGCCCATGCGAAAGCTCTAATCGCCGAAAATATCCCGACCCCGATTAAAAACAAAAGAAAAAAGGAGAATGCGAAATGACCTCGAATCAATTTAATTTTTGTGTCCAGAATGCCATGGATTTTACCGACCCGGATGCCTACGTCTCCGAGCTGGCCCTGAGCGACATCTGGGGGGATTCCCCGGATGCTCCCATCCCGCAGGATCGGTTAAACGCTCTCCGGCAGATCTATGATGCCGTGACCCGCAGCGTCCGTGATATTGTCGATGCCGCGGGCCTTGGCCAGGCCGCCTTTGCCCGGAAACACTGCATCCCCGTGCGGACGGTAAACAATTGGTGCCTCCCCGCCTCCAGCCCCGAGCACCGGGACTGCCCACTGTATGTCCGCCTGCTCCTGCAGCGGGCTGAGGGCCTGCTGACCTGTTAAAATGTGTCCAACCTGGACACGGAAAGGATCCTGCCTATGCCCACCGCTGTGATCTACGCCCGCTACTCATCCCACGCCCAGCGGGACGCTTCTATTGACCAGCAACTCGCCGTCTGCCGGGCCTTCGCGGCCCGGGGCGGCATCGACGTGGTAGATACGTACACCGACCGAGCCCTGACCGGCACCAACGACAACCGCCCCGGCTTCCGCCGCATGATCTCCGACGCCCAGAAGGGCCGATGGAACTACGTCATAGTCTATGCTCTGGATCGCTTTTCCCGGGACCGCTACGACGCGGCCACCAATAAGCACAAGCTCCGGCAGGCCGGGGTTAAGGTAATCTCGGCCACCGAACCCATCTCCGACGAGCCCGCCGGCATCCTGATGGAGTCCATGCTGGAGGGCTGGGCAGAGTATTACTCCCGGGAGCTGTCCGTAAAAACCCGCCGTGGCATGTCGGACAACGCCCAGAAGTGCATGGTCAACGGGCCTCTGCCCTATGGCTACCGCCGGGGTGCGGACGGAAAGTACGAGATCGTTCCCGAGGAGGCCGCTATCGTCCGGGAGATCTTCCGCCGGGTCGCCGCCGGAGAGCCTTTCCGGGCCATCTCCGACGATCTGAATGCCCGGGGAATCCGCCGCCGGAAGAATGCCCTATGGGACAGCTCCAGCTACAATTGGATGCTGTCCAACGTGCGCTATGTTGGGGTCTACGTCTACCGGGACGTCCGCATCCCCGGCGGGGTCCCCGCCATCGTTACCCAGGCGGAATTTGATACCGTACAGCAGCGGGTGGCCTATAAGCGCAACCCCCGCCGATCCGCAATGGCCAACGCCCCCATCTCCCGCCGCCGGGATGACGGGCTCTACTTGCTCACCGGCAAGCTTTTCTGCGGCGGCTGCCGCAGCCCCATGATAGGCACCTCCGGCACCGCCCGCAGCGGCAGCTTGCACCATTATTACGCCTGCCGGGGCCGCACCAGCAAGACGGCCCCCGGGTGCACCTTGAAAAACGTCCGCCAGGGGGATATCGAGTATGATATCGCCGCAGCCATCCGCACGAAATTTTTAAACCCGGAAACCATCCGGGCCATTGCCGAGGCGTCCTACGCTTACCAGCTGCAGGCCTCCGCCAACCCCGAGTTGCCCCTGCTGGAGCAGCAGCTGGCCGATACAAACCGTGCCCTGAAAAATATCATGGCGGCCATCGAGCAGGGCATTTTTACCGCCTCAACTAGGGCCCGCCTGCAGGAGCTGGAGACCGAGAAGCTGGATCTCTCCACCCGCCTGGCCATCGCCCGGGAACACGCCGAAAAACTACCCACCAAGCAGGAGATCACCGCCGCCCTGACCTATTACGCCACCGGCGACCTCCAGGACCCACTATACCAGGAGGCTCTGATCGACGCTTTCCTGGTCCGCGCCTACGTCTACCCCGACCATTATACCATCTACTTTTCCCCCGACGCCACCACCGCCGTGGACGTCCCCGCTTCTGTCTTCTCCGCCCCAGATCCCCATTCTGTTGCCCAAACCGGTTCGCGTAGCGCTCCGGACGGGTCACCAAATCCCATTATACGATTCGCGCCGGACGAAATCGTATTTATTTCCGGCATCTTCCGGCTAACGTTCACAAGGCCTGCCCACTAATGGGCAGGCCTTGTGCCATTTTTATTTGCCGCGATACATCGCCTGCATGGCCACCACCTTGGCCGACGCATCGATGTGCATTTTGTGCAGGTAGTCGTACAGCTCCTGCATTCCGGGCGGGATCTCCGCGCCGCTGCGCTTCGCGGCGTCGATGAGCCGCGTCACCTGGCTGTGCAGCCGCCCCATGTGGTCCAGCTCCTCGCCGGAGAGCCTGTAGTACAGATCGGCCAGCTCCTTGTCCCGGTCCCGATATACCAGCGCCTGCCGGATGTAGTGCTCGGCATCGCAGACCTCGCTGTTGATGTCCTGCGATACGTCTTTGATCTCCGTCATGGCCTAGGCCTCCCGCAGGGCGTTAACCGTGACGCTTGTCACATCGCCCGCCGCGGAATTGGTGACCCAGGCATAGATATCCAGCGGATAGATCAGATCCGCGCAGCCGCAGCCCTGGGGCACCACCAGGTACAGCAGATTGTCCAGGGATACCTCCACGCTTCCGGCGGCCACCGGCAGCGTTTTCAGGGTGGCCGCAATGGGCACCCCGTTGTAATAAGCCTGCACATTTAGGGTGCCCGCCGCCGTGATCGTGGCGATCAGCTGCGCCGTCAGGCGGTACAGCCCCGTGTGCCGGATGCCGATATTGTTCCCCCGGTCCGCGATGGACGGGCCGGAAGGCAGCCCCGCCGTGGCCCCCATGTTCAGGGGTGCCGGAGTGGCCGTCAGCGCCTGGGCCGCAAAGTTGTATTTCTGCGCCGCAGACTTTTTACCGTTGCAATTACACGCCATAAATATACTCCTTTCACATTTCAGCCCCCGCAGCGTTTGCCGCGGGGGGCTACGCTGTTATAGCGTGGTGGGGGATTTACGCGGCGCAGCAGCCGCCGCAGAAGGGGCTGGGGCCTGCGTTGTAAGAGTACCCATTGGGGTATCTCACTACGCCCTGCATCCGGTTATCCATCCGCAGATCGGCCACCTGATCCCGCAGCCGCTGGATGGTGTCCTCCTGGAGCATCGCCCGGGTGGCCGCGGCCTCGGCCTTGATGGCCGTGGTGATCTCGCAGGTCTGCCGGTCCATCTGGGCCCCCAGGTTGGCAACCGCCAGCCGGTTTTCGCAGCAGCAGTCACCCAGCTGCCGGGACAGGGCGTTTCCGGTGCCCATGATGGCCTGGTTGAGGTTGCTCTGGCCCAGGGCCACCTCCTTGCCCAGCTGCCCAAAGCCGCCCTGCATCTCGTAACCAAGGTTACAGATGCCGTTGCCGATATTGGTGAGCCGATCATTGATCTGCCCAAACTGCTGGCCGAAAAGGATCTCCTGTTGGCTGGCCGCCGTGGCGTACCGATCCAGATCTCCCCGCTGGTTGTTGCCCCAGCCGCCGCCGAACATCACAAAAAACAGGAACAGGATCACAACGAGCAGCAGGCCGCCGCCGCCGAAAGTTCCGTTGTTGTCGCCCAGGGCGGCTTTCAGATCAGATAAACTAAAATCCATAAATTTCTCCTTTCAAAATTTATAAATAAACCCGTGCGCACCAGGATTATTTCAAGAATTTGAGAATAAATTTTGCGTTTTCCTTGAGCTCCTGGAACTGCTCCCGGCTCATCTGCCCGGAGGACAGCAGCCTTGCAATCTCCGCCTCTGCCTTTTCCGGGGTAACGTTTTGGGCAAACTGCCGAAATTGCGACACCAGCCCCATTACATTTCCCAGCCTGCCAAAGCCGCCCTTAGACGGGCTCTGCCGGGGCTGCTGGGGACTCAAAATGTCCATTAAAGGATTGCTGCCCATTGATCACCGCCTCCAATCTGCTCAATCTCTCCTCAATGCTCGCCTGCCGCTGCTGATCCGCAGCGGACGGATCAAACTCCGAAAAGCGGAAAAATCGGGTACTTACGATGCCCATATTGTCCGCCGTCCGCACGGCAAATACGTTGTCATTCTGCGTCATGATCCAGGCCGTCTGCCCGGCCTGCACCGATACCTGCCCCACGTCGCCCACATTCGGCACCCGGATCCACTCCAGATTACTGTTTTGCTGGCGCATCGGCTGGTATCCGCCGTATGGCTGCCCGTAGTTATAGGGCTGCTGCCCCCACTGATTTTGCCCATTGTTCCAGGCCATATAAATCCCCCCTTGCATCTACAGCATAGCATAAAAAAAGGCAGCTAAACCGCCGTTTAGCTGCCTGAAATCTGCCAAATTCCCGCCATTACTGTGGGATGTTCCATACCCCCGCCCTACGCGGGGGCAAAATATCGGACCCCGCCTGGGCCCGATCGTACTTTGTTTTCATTCGCCGGATCATCCGGTCCAGGCTCCGCTCGCTGAGCCCCAGGGCATCCGCCTGCTGGCACCGGGGCATCCCCCTGGCCCGTGTGCGGATGATCCACTCCTCATCCTCGCTCAGCATGGCCAGGGAGACAAACTCCTCCACGATCCGGCTATCCCACGGCACCTCGTGGGCCATAAATCAATCCTCCTTCGGATATTGATACCCCTGCGCCTGCTTGCTGTCAGAGATACCCGCCGTGGTAGGATCGACCACCACCCCCAGCACCACCAGCACCCCGAACACCGCGTTTACCACCGCAATCAGCCGATTGCCGATCTCGCCCAGGTCCAGGGTGTAACCAAACACCGCCGCTACAGTCTGCACCAGCAGCAGCACGGCGGGGATCACCGCCAGCCAAAAGGCCTTGTTCTTGATACGTACAGTCCAGTTGATGTTTTTCATTTGTTGTTTCCTCCTCAGTTATTATGTAACGGTAGTTTTTTTACCTCTTCCATGACCCTTTTCGCGGAGCCGTTTCCCCCGGCTGCTGCGTATGGCTCATAGAGATAGTCGTTCAAATTTTCGTATTCGTCCCGGGTGATGGAGCCTCGCTCCACGTATTTCATGCCCAGGTAGGTGATCCTGTCGTGGGCAATGCCCACAAGCAATCTTGTGTTCGCATTCTTCTTGGCCCTGCGGGAATCCAGGAATCCCCAGAACCCCGCAGAGCCAAGCAGGGTTACAAGCACGGTCAAAAGCGTCTGCTTCCAGTCCATTCGTATCTCTCCTTTTAATTCCCGATATCCATATGCACATGCTGCGCATCGATGGCATAGCAGTACACCACGTTTTTCTGCTGCCGCACGATGCGCAGCACCTCAGCCGCCGACAGCCCCGGGATGCGAAAATCCATAGCGTGCCCCAGCAGGTGCCGGGAGTTCCACACACCCCCAACCTCTGCGTTGTGGGCGTCGCACCGCACTGTGCTGGTTGGAATCATGGGCTTTCCCGCCGCCTCCCGCACTGCATCCGCAAGTCGCATGAGCTTTTCCGCAGGCTCCACCGGGAAGCCGCCGCACTTGCCGCAGGAGCAGGCAATGTAGGGCTCGCTGCGCTTAAAATATCGGATGTCCGCCCACCAGCTGGGGGCACCCGCTGCCACGCTGTCACCGCTTCCCGCCCCATCAGGCGGCTTATACACCCGCCCGTTTGCTACCGCATCCAGCAGCGCCTTTTCTGTCTGCACCCCGACCACACCGTCCACCGTAAGGCTTTCGGCGGCCTGAAACGCCTTTACCGCGTCCCGGGTGTTGGCCCCGTCCAGCCCGTCAATGGGGCCGGGGTCGTAGCCCAAATACTCAAGCAAGCACTGTATCTGTCTCACTGTCATTTTTGTCACCTCCGATAATTTGTGAATCCTGCTCGTTAATATAGTCCACCGCCCGCTGTGTCTCGTCCTACGCCCTCACACCGTATATTTCAATGATTGTGCCTTTAACCAAGATTTCTCCGCCGAATATATAAAATCGGAAAGCTGTACACGGAGATGATGCTGGAATTGTTTGATATCGTGCATTTGATGGATAGTTTACGGTCATTACCTCTCCCTGACCCCCGTGAAGCGAATAACTTTCGTACAATCCATAACGTGGGATTAAGTTAAATACGTATGATGCATAATATCCATCCTTGTAGGACAAGGTTGATATTGCAGTGCAAAAGGCGCTACCAATTATTTGGGAATTCGCAGAAAGAAAGTGCGAGTCGAAAATCCCACCTTTTTGCCCTTTTGGGGTTTTACAAATGATTTTTACAGCAGATAAAGGGGAGTCCGAAAAGTCTACTTTGTATCTATTATTTATGTCGGCAGCCTTATCTTCTTCCAGAGTAATCGACTTAATCAATTCCCAATTGCCGGTTCCGTCTGCGTTGATATTGGCACGCGCCTGCGCTTTTTGCGCCTCGGACAGATTCTGGGGTGTAAAAAGTACCGCATTCTGCGGCGCGTCCTTGCCAGGGTCGCCTTTCTCGCCCTTTTCGCCTTTCAGCTTCCCGGCGGCCAGATCATCCTTGACCTGGTTATAAAGGCTCTCGCCCCTCTGGGCAGCCTGTGCGGCTGTTTCTGCGCTTCCTGCCGCAGCCGTGGCCGATTCTCCGGCGGCCAGTTTCGCCGCCTCTGCGCCGCTCCTGGCCGCCTCGGCGGCTTCCGCAGCCGCCCGGGCGTTCTGTCCGGCGGTCTCTGCCCCGGTCTGGGCGCTGGATGCAGCGGATGCAGCAGCCGCCGCAGCGTTGGCAGCCTCTCCGGCAGCTCCGGCCAACTTCCCGGCCTCAGCAGCCGCACCCTGGGCAATCCCGGCGGATGCCGCCGCGCCGTCTGCGTTGGCCTTGGCCTCGCCTGCTGCGGTTTGTGCCGCCTGGGCGTTCTGGGCCACCTGCCCCATAAAGCCATCCCAGGCTTCCGGCGCTTCCGTGGGGTCGGGCAGGCCGTCATTGATGCGGACCATGTAGGTTTTGGATTTGCCCACCTCTTTCCTGTTGCCAAACCACCGGATTTCCACCTTGCCCGTCCCGGGCTTGGCGGTGTCGGCGGCCTGGACTACCCAGATGATATTGGGCCACTCGGCCCGGAACGCCACGGGGTAGGGGGCCGCGTCCTTAGGCCGCTGGAAGACAACGGCATAGGCCCCGCTTCCGTCGCCCAGATCAGCGCAGTCAAAGATGACCTCCGTTACCAGATTTTCTTTGATTTTTCCGATTTCCACCAGTCCGCGCCGGTCCGGCACAATCTGCTTCGGCACCATGCCGCTGCCTCCTTTCCGTTACGCCTCGGCCTTAGGGCTGTCCTCTGCGGCTGCATCCGCGCCGTAGACCGTCTCCACCAGGGCCGTCAGCTCGGTGTACTCGTCATCAGTCAGCCGATTGACGGCAAAAAACACGTCCAGCTTCTTCTGGGCCGCCTCTGCCGTCTTGTAAAACTTCCGGGTAATCAGGGTTTTCATGCTCTTGTACATATTTTTCTTCCTCCAAAAGTAAAAATTTATGGATACGGCAATCACCGTTTATCCCTCCTAAATCGGCGCACATGCCCTCAAAAAAAGGTTGTTTCAAAGGCCGTAAGTTCTCCTGCTGCCTTCTATTCCAGCCACCAATCTTTAACATACACGTTCGCAAACCACTCGTTATTCCCCGCACCGATTGCGATTGCAAACCCGACGAACGCCGCATTTGCGCCGTAATCGGCCAAGGGAATATCAATCTGTGATTCAGCGGTTGTAGTGGCCGTCGTTTCCAGTGCTGCATCCATGGTGTACTCCGGCTTTTTTGTATTGAGCATAACCATATCCTTATAACCCAGGCCATCATGTTTTGCGATGCAGCACAGCGTTGAAAAATCGGATAACGACACTCTCGTATCCGTAACTACCAGTCCAGCAACGTTAGAGTTATACGCCGACAGCGACATTTTAAAATATCCGTCAATCGTCCCCACGATGGTCGGGGCCTTGGCTGTGTCGTATTGCATGCCACTTTTGTACGGTGCCCCGTTTGCCACAAAGCTTACCCGTGGCACACCGCCCTGGATGAGATATCGTTTGGCCCAGGAAAACTGCCCCCAAGCTCCGCCCGTGTAAAAGCTCGCATCCACTCTGGCCCATGTGCTATCAGCGTACACCCTACACGATGCCATGATTCCCGCCGCCGTGGATACAAGCCAAATAAGTCCGTTTTCTGGGCTTTGCGGTGCAGTCTCCGAAAAGACGTACCTCTTCCCGGCCTTGTCGGATTTTACCCAGATCATATTCTCCTTCGGCTTCACCGGTTCCGTCAGTCCGGAAACAATGGTCAGTCCGGTGCCCGCACTGCCGTTCCCATACAAAAAGCACTGTCCCATTACCGCATCACCTCAATCTGAATGGGGATCGCCGTCTCCGGCTTGTCCCCGAAGCACGTAAACTGAATGCCGCCCGCCGCAGCCACGCCCCGGCTCACGCAGCCCCAGGCCTCCCGCTGGGCCTGGGCCGTGGTGTTGTCCGCGTCATACACCGGCACCACATGGGGCATGTCCGATGCCAGAATGCCGCTTACCGCCACCGTCTGGGTGTAAGGCCCGGAACCGGTCCAGCCGGTGCCGACGGTCGCCGTGAAGGTCTTCCGCTTTCCGTCCACATAGCCCTTGGTGGCACCGTCTGCCGCAGCCGTGGGAGCCTTTACATTTTTCAGCGCGTTCCCGCCCATGTCGATGTTGCCCGTCATGGTGCCGCCCTGAAGGGGGAGCCGGAGCGCCACAGCATCGTTTAACGCATCCGCATCCACCTTTGCGTCCAACTCGGCAGCGATGCTCTGCCCGCTGCTGCCGGGGATATCCGCGCCCGTAAGCTTAACATTGCCGGTACTGTCCGGGCTCTTCTCGTTGACGGTGCTCACCGCACCGCTGCCGTCCAGGCCCATCCGGGAGACGGAGTAATAGGTCACAGGGCTGCCGCTGTTAAACGTCAGCACCACCCGTGTCCACAGATACTTGCCCTGCGTTACCGTGGGCACATCGCTGCTCCAGCTGCCGGACGGCACCACCGTACCGCTGTCCGAGGCCATGTATGTAACGCTGCGCCCAGTCAGCGTGGCCGGGGCTCCCGTCGCCCCCTGGTCGCCCCGAACACGGTACCACTTGTACTGCGTCCAGTCCGTGGGAGCCGCCGCCAGAGCGCCCGTGTAGACGCCCATCCAGGCGTCCGGGATGTCGCCCATGGAGGGGCTGGCAGCCGTGGGCTGCTGACTGGCGTATTTGATCCAGGTGTAGGCGTTGTCGCCCTTGTCGCCCTTGGCTCCGTTGGTCACCGTAAAGGTGGAGCTGCTGCCGTCGGTGTAGCTTACCTGGTAGGTGTCCACCAGGCCGCTGGTGCTGCTCTTGGCAATGCTCCGGATGCCCCGGCCGTTGGTAACCGTAAAATCAACCGTGGTGGTGTCCGCCAGGGTGATCCGGTAGGTGTCTACCAGTCCGCTGGTGCTCAGCTTGGTGATCGTCTGGATGCCGCCGTGGCCGTCGGCTGCAGCCGTAAGCCAGTTTAGCAGCACCCGCCCCGCCAGGCTCTTGGCGTCGCCGCCCTGCTCCAGCAAAAACAGATCCGTATCCTGGATCTGTGTAGCACTGATCAGCTCGGAGATGCTTTGATCAGCCATGCCGCGCCTCCTTCGGAGCGGAGCACTCCTTCGCAGCGGCCTGCATTTCCGCCTTCGCGGCCCGCTGCTTTGCCTCCTGCAGCTCCTCCTCGGCCTGCAGCTTCCGCAGGCCCCGAATGGCCGCGCTCAGCCCGTCCCCGCAGCTGCCCAGCAGCTGGGCGTTGCCGATCCCGCTGACCTCCAGCCGATCCAGGCCCCGGAGCACCTGCCGTAAAATCTCAATGATATCCTGCATTGTTTTACTCCCTCCTCAGCGCGATCCGCACTGCGTCGCCCTCCGGGATCAGCGCATCTAGCCGCGTGTACCCCGAGAAATAAAGATCATTGTAATAAATCCGCTCCGTCTCGGCGGGATTGCCAAAAACGGCCGCAACCGTGGCCAAAGGAACTCCAAGTACGCGCAGATACAGCAGTCCCATTCCCGGCACCTGGGCGCATAAGTCGCTGTCGTACGTCCTGCCGGATGCGGTTTTGAGCTTGTCCATGCTAATCCTCCAATCAATCCTGTGTCAGCAGCACTCTTGCCGTTGTTGTCGTTCCGTTTTGGTTTTTATAGCGGATGATGCCCGGGCTGTAACGCCGCGAATCTATCACGATGTACTGGCAGCACACATAGGGGGCAGTCTGGCGCCAGTTAAAAACATCATTTGCAAAATTGGCGTATCCCAGCGACGTGTTTACGCCGCCTGTAGTGTTGTAAGTGCTTACGCTTCCCCCGCCGATCTGTCCCCCGTACCCGCCGGAAACGCTGCCCTGGGTGATGCCGTCGCCGTCAAAGGTCCCGGCGGCCCCGCCGTAGCTGATGCGCCCGGCATATACCTCCCCGGTAAACCGGCCGGAGGAAGCTTCCAGATTTCCGGCCATGTCCACCCGGAAATTTTGGCCCAGCTGTAGCCCGTCCGTCCCCAGGTAGGCCCCCCAGGTATTTGTGCCGCCCCAGCCCTGGCCGTTGTAGCTCAGGCAGTCCTCGCGGATATCAAATCCGCCGATCTTGCCGGTCAGGACCTCGATTTTGCCTCGGATGGCGGCCCCGTCCGCGTCAAATCGCACGATCTCGCCGCCCCCGGCGCTCCATACCATGGCCTCCGGGGTAAGGCTCCAGCCGAAGGAGGCGCTATTGCCCCCCTGCTGAGATACCTTTGCCGAGATTTCCCCCGCCTGCACCTCCAGCGCCGCCCGTATGGCTCTCCCGTCGGCCTCTCTGGCCTCCACCTCGGCCAGAATCCTGTCTGCAAGGACCCGCAGATTGGCTTTTGTCTCCCGGTTTTGCCGGGTGACGGTCCGCTCCTGGCTGCTTTTGTAGGGGTACTCGTGGTCGATCTCCTCGTCGGATGGCGCGGAAATGTCCGCGCTGTATAGCTTTCCCGGCTTCCGCGTCCGGCCGTAAATGCCGCCGTAATAGCCCCGGATCTCCACGGCGTCCCCCAGCTCCGCCGCAGGATCCAGCAGTGCGTCCGTCCCGCTGTAGGGCTGATAGCTGCTGCCTTTCAGCCGCCGCAGCATGTCCTCGGCCATTTGCTGGGTGCCAAAGGGGTTTGCCGCCGTCAGCGTCCGCCCCGTATCATCCCCCGCAGTGTAGGATAGCTCCTCATCCACCTGCAGGACGACCCGGCTCCACGGCGCATAGGCCTTGGAGCCGGAGAAATCCCCCAGCACGCCGTGGCCAACGCGCGTTTTATCAAACACGGATTCTTACACCTCCCACTGTAATATAGTTCCCGGCCTTATCAATCAGCAGCCGGGTTTCCTTCGGCAGCCCGCCCAGGGGCACCAGCAGCAGCGCCCCCGTGTCGCTCAGAATCCAATTCCCGGCGTACATGCACCCGATGTAGCCCAGCACCTCCCTGCAGGAGTAGCCCGTCGGGAGCGGGATCCGGTAGCCCCCGTCCATGATCTCCCATGTCCGGGGATCCACGTCCACGCCCATGGCCCCGGCGATCTCCTTTACCGCCGCCGTATCCACGGCCGGCCAGTCGATGGTGCTCGCCGGGTAATTCTGCTCCCCCCAGAGCATGGCGTCGTAACCGTGAATTTTTAGCTTTTTTAGCCCGTCCGGCTCCTCCTCCTCCCGGGTGTCCAGGAAAAAGACGCCCTGGGGGATCCACTCGCTGTGTCGCTCCCCGTCCGTCAGCCGGATGTAGGGGGCCAGCCGTGCCTGCCGCGGGATCGCCGCTGCAGTAGGGTACAGTGTTGCGTCCAGTTCCCCGGCCTGAGTGCCGCCGACCCCCGGCCCCTGGCCGGAGAAAACGCTGCCCGTGGTCTCTAGGCTGGCAACGATCCGCTCGTCGTATCCGCTCTCCGGGCCGCCGCTGGCCACGCGGATCCGGACGCCGCCCACCGTGATGGCGTCCCCCCGCTTGTTGATCAGCACGCCGCGCTCGCCGACGACCAGCCGCGTCTCCACTGCCGCCCCCTGGGCCAGCAGCTCCTTGTATAGCTTGCTTGTCTGCTGCATGTTATTTCTCCGTCAGCGTGATTTTCAGCCCATCCCAGGTCCAGGGCTCTTTTCGCCCGGTTCTGGGCAGATACTTTGGCAGCCCCAGGGTGGGCTTGTCGATTTTTACGTAAAACTGCACCCCCCGCCGCGGCCCCCGGCCTGGGCTGATGTAATCCACGCTTACAAAGGTCCGATAGGCCAGCTGCACGATTTTTTGGCAGTCCGCGTGCCCCAGACTCGGAAACGTTGCCTCGATCTGGTCCTTGTCCCCCACGATCTGCCGGTGCATCTCCGCATTGCTGCTGGCCCGGCCCGTGGTCTTAGCGTCAATGATCTCCGGCCCGATCTTTACGCTGTCCGGGGTCGCCAGCGCATAGAGATCGATGCCATCAACGGTTAGTCTGTCCATTTTTACCCCCATGCCGGATGCCCGGACCCCCGGGCCTGCCGCCGAAGACTCTGGATCACGTAGCTGGTCAGGGTTTTGCCGTCCAGCATCAGATTGATGGTCACGGGCCCGTCGTTTCCGGTGCCCAGCCTGGACACCACCCGGTCCGCGATTTTGTCCATCCACCCCGTGTTGCTGTCCAGGGGCAGCACCGCCTCCCGGCCGGCTTCGCCGCCGCCAAGCAAGGTGCTCCCGGCCCGGCCAAACAGCTGCGCCCCGTTTAGGATGCCGCCCTGGGCAAACCACTTAACGCTTAAATTGGGGATATGGCTGATGCCCAAAAACTTACTCAGTACGCCCCCGGCATCCACCCAGTCCACCTGGATGTGGGGCAGCTTTAGGCTGGGCAGCTGCCAATTAAATTTAAAAGCATTTTTTACCTTGTCGGCCACATTCTTTACGGCGTCCCAAACCCCCGTCACTTTTTCGGTGATTTTGTTCTTCAGTTGGCTAAATTTCTGGGTAAATCCCTCTACGCAGTAGCTTGCAATGTCCTCAAACACCGTGGATGGGCTGTGGATGCCCAGCAGATTTTTTACCCCGTTGACGATCGGATCCACAAAGTGAGTTTTGATGTCCTGCCCGATCTTTGCCGTCTTATCCGCCAGGCCCTGGAAAAAGCCCGCCAGGCTCTGGTGCCCGTGTTCTCGAAAAAAGTCCGCCATACCCTGAAACATGGGGGAGATCAGCCTGGTAAACAGGCCGCTTGTCAGCTTGCCAACACCTGCCGTCAGCATACCGCCGACGTAGACCAGGATGCCCTGGACGCCCTCATTTTTCCAGGCTTGCCCCATCTCATCCCAGGCCGGACCCATAAATCCAATGATCAGATCTCCGATGCCCGCCAGGGCAATGCCCACAGTCCGGCCCAGACTTTCCACGGCCCCGGAGTTCCAAAAGCTGTCCCAGTTGGCCCGAAGCTTCTTGCCCGCGCCATTCCAGTTAAAATTCATGGCCTCGCCGCCCAGCCAGTCCAGGGCGGTCTGCAGGCTCATGCCCAGCTTCCCGCCGATGTTGGCGGCCTTGAATTCGTCCGATGTAAAAAGATCTGTAAAGCTCTTTTTAAACCGCTCCATCCAGGCCGGCGTCTTGGCCTCGATGACCGTCGCCCCGGCGCCTCCGCCTCCGCCGGAGCTGTCCTCGCTGCTGTTGTCCTCCAGCCGGGTGATGGTATCAAAACCCAGCAGCTGGTTATTAAGCTCCTTCTGGGCCTTCGCCGCGCTCCCCGTGGCCGCCGCCGTCTTGCTGGCCCCGGCCGCGGCCTTGTTCCAGGCAGAGCCGAACAGGCTGCCCATCAGCGATCCGATGGCGTTGGCCACGCCCAGCACATAGGGCATCAGCTGGGCAAACAGGTTGACAACCATTCCGATGGCCGGGGCTAAAGCCTGGCCCAGCCCGTTTTTCAGGCCGTTGACCTGGGCCTGCAGCTGGGCGTTACTGCTGATATATTCGCTGACGATGCTCCGCAGCCGCCCGAAGGCCGCCCCGGCAATTCTTAGCCCCACGGACAGCAGCCCAATATTGCGGATGCTCCGCACCATGGAGCCAAGTCCCCCGGAAGAGCTTCTGGCCGAGTCGCCCATCCGCCGGATCAGGCTGGCCCCGCTGCCCAGCACCCGGAAGGGCAGCTTGACCAGCTGCAGAGCAGACCGTCCCAGCCATCCGGTAACCCGCGCCGTAGTGCTTGCCGCGCTGGAAAACCGGCTGACGCCCCGGGCCGCATCGTTGGCCGCCTCCTCCGTGGAGTACAGCCCTTTAATATAGCTTCTCAGGCTTCCCCAGGCGCTTTTGATCTTCCCCGCCAGCCCCTGGGTCTCCCGGCTCACGTCCCGCTGGCTCGCCGCTGCGGCCTCCTGGGCCTGGGCCTGACTTACCGCGGCGTTTTCGGCGTCCATCTGTGCCTGGTATTGCTGCCGCAGGGCCTCGTCGTAGTTGTAGATGTCGGCGGTAATGGCCTCGTACATGCCCTTTACTTGCCAGTATTTCTCCGCGTCCGCCCCCGTGGCCCCGGAGGCCGCCGCCCCCTTGGCCTGCAGCTTGGTCATCACCGCCGCCAGATCCTCCGCCTGCCGCCGGGCCTCTGCAATGTTATTTACGTTGATGTCCGTAATCAGCGGGATGCCGCCCTCTTTGAGCATGCTCCCCACCCGGTCCGTCACAGAGGTCCCCGCCTGGGCCGGAGCCACCCGCTGGCTCATACTGGACGCCGCCGTCGTCTTGGCCAGCTGATCGCTCACGGACTGGGTCTCCTCCTTAACCCTTTTTAGCCCCTTGCTGTACCCGGAGGCGTCGATGCCCACGCGGATGATCAGGTTTCTTGGCATTTACCTCACCTCCAGTAAACCACCGTCACCGTCAGATTTTTAACAAACAGATCCAGCGTCCCGTCCAGGTCGTCCTCGTCTCCCCGCCGGGCCCGGCTGCTGTAAATATAGATATCGTCCAGGTCCGCGCTGTCCACCTTCAGCGCCTTTTCGGCCGCCTCCAGCACTGCGCAGAGCCTGTCGTTGTCGTCGTCAAAAAATTCGATCCGGATCATTGCCGTCCGAATCCCGATGTCCCCGTCCAGCTCGGTCTCGTAGTCCTCCCGGGTCACCCGGAAAATGGCAAAAGGAGGATCCGTGTCCCCCACCTGCGCCGCCGTCGGATACCCCCGCCCCTGCAGCGCCTCCAATGTGTCCAACCTGGACACAATAAACTCTTCCACGTTTTTCATAAAACACCCTCGTCGGGGCCGATGCACACATCGGCCCGAAAATACCCGGAGCGTCAAAGACTCCCCAGCACATCCTCTACCAGCTCCACCGTCATCTTTTCCATGTCCGGCTGCTCCAACCGGGATGCGATGTGCATAAAGTGCTTCCCCGGCACGTGCTTCGTGCCCCCGCCCTTTACACGGCTTTTAAACCCGTATTCCTGGCTGGCCGGATAGTAAAAATGATGTCCCCGCCGGTTCGGCCGCTGGAAGACATCATTCATGTTTCGGTCCATGACTACCTCGGCCACGGCCTTGCCCACGTATTTGCTTTTTTCGATTCCAGGCATCACAATGATGCCCTTCCGCAGGGCCCCGGTCCGCACCGGAGCGTACCGCCGGGCATATCGCAGTGCCTGCAGCGCCCCAGCCCGGGCCACCAGCGCCAGTCGCTTCTCCGACATTTGCAGCGCCTCCAGGGCCGTTCGGTTGGAGATGTTGGCGATCAACACCCTATGTCACCTCCCGGGCCATCAGCGTCAGCCCCGTTTTCTCGTTTTTCCAGTCGATGGGCGGGCCCAGCAGCTCAAAGGTCCGCCCTTTCCAGGCGATCCGCATGTCCCCGGTGATGCCCTCCCTTTTGCGGATGTAAAAAGCGTAGGCCGTGACGTACGCCATGGCCCCGCTGTTCTCCGCCGTCTGGGTCCGGGTGCATTTTACCTCCGCCCAGATGGGCCCGCCGAAGGGGACATATATTCCCCGGCTCTTTTGGTTGGTCTTGGATTCCAGCTGCTGCAGCTGCAGCAACTGGATTTTTGTATTTAGCCCTCCTGCTCGCACGCAGCTCCAGCTCCTTCCGCCCAGGCGGTGAGTGCCGCCCAGATCTCCTCGTCCGTCATGGCCCTGTACTCGATCGCCCCCGGGAAGGCCTCCCAGGGCTCCGGCCGTCGTTTGGCAAAGCACATGGCGGCGATGCACTGGGCCAGATTGTATCCAAAGTAGGCCCGCTCCGTCTGCCGCTGCCGGTAGCCGTCGATCAGCGCCAGCAGCTCCGCCGGGGTGTAGTCCCAGGCGGCCATCGGGTCACACCCGCACTCTACCGCCTGGGCAACCAGCCGCTCTAGCGCCCGGCCGGTTCCGGGGTAGGGTTTTCGGCGGTTTCAGCGACCTGTTCCGCAGCTTCCGCGCCTGCCACATCCTTGCCCGCCAGAGTGCCGGAGATCAGGGCAAAAAACTTTTCGTCGCCCTCCTGGGCCGACTGGATCATCTCTTCCAGCTGGTCCTCGTCCACAAGCCCCGCCTGGGCAGCAATCTGCAGCACCATGTTCCGGATTTCCCGGGCCGTGACGCCCTCATCCAGCAGCCGGTCCAGCAGCTCTGCCCCGTTTTTGATGGTGTTTTTGTTCTCCGGCCATTGCAGCGCCGCCGTAAACAGCTTGATCCGCTTGGGCAGGATGGTCATGGCGTCCAGCACCGCCAGCAGCGGGTTCTCGTTGCTGGCGTTTACCTGGCTAAGGTACTGCTCCAGCTTTCCGGTGGTCAGCCGCAGCTGCACCTGGGTGCCGTCTTCCAGCAAAATTTCCTGATATCGTGCCATAATTAGCCTCCTTCGCTCTTGGTCACCGTGGGCTTGCCCGTCACCTTCATGGTCAGGCTGTAGGGTACGCCGTTCTCCGGATCCAGCTCCCCGATGGGCTGCATGCCCGTCAGCACGCCAGGATAAACCAGGGTTTTGTCGTACCACTTGGGCCCGACGATCCGGGCCTTTACCTCGCCGCCCTCAAAAAAGGCGGTTTCCGCAGCAGCCAGCCCCGTGTCGTCCGTCCGGACAAAGCCCTCCACCTTCAGCTCGCCGCCTTCAATAAAGCCGGTGCCAAATTCTTTCATCTGGTTGTTGCTGTCGTAGCTGGAGTTGTCCGTAAGATCCACCGTGTTCCGGGTGTATTCCGGCGGCGTGACCTTGCTCACGCTCAAAATTTTGGTCCAGGAGCCCCCATCATCGGTGGACAGCTCAAACGTAGTCCCCGACCCGGTGCCCTTTTTGGGTGTTGCCATAAATATCTCCTTCCTTAGCTCATACTTTCAGCGCATTCAGTAGTTTTTGCAGCGCCGGGGAGAACGTCCCCCCGTCCGGATTGTCAAAGAACTGCAGCGTCAGCGCCTTGTAAGCCTTATTGTAAAGCCTGTGTGTTGGGCTTGCATTCATGTCCTCCAGATAATCCAGCGCATCGTCAGCGGCATCAACCACAGCCTCTTTTGCGTCCTCATCGGCCCGGCAATAGGCCATTAAGATTTCAATTTCAACCATAAGCCCTCCCGGGTAAAAAACGGGACTGCCAGAGTCATTCCCGGCAGTCCCGTAGAAATTTACGCCGCCGTTACAGATGCAAGGTAGCCGATGGAAATAACCTTTCCGTCCTTGTCCAGCTCTACCACAGTTACGCCGGAGCCGGTAGCCGCGTCCAGCTGAGTGGTTCCGGATTTGATGGTTGTCCAGCTGTTCCCGGGGATCTCGCCCATGCCGATGGCTGCAGGCGCGCCCACAAAGGCCTTGAGCGTGTTGGCGGTATTTACCGCACCGGCAACCGTCAGCTTGGTCTTGCCGCTGGAGGTGCCCATCGCAGAGGTGATCACCAGGCTGTTGGGGGTGGTGTTTACATAGTCCGCAGCAAAGCTCAGCTCCGTGGTAACGTTGGTGTTATCGTAGGTCATCGCCACAAACGCCTCGCCGGAAATGGGCTGGCCGTCGTAGCGGGCAGTGCCCCGGAATGCGGTCTGATCCTCCAGAAAACGCACATGCTCAGACACCGCGAAGCTGCTGCCTTCCCGCTCAGCCAGCAGGTATTCACTCAGATAGCCGCCCACGATCATGTTGTCGGGAATGAAATCCAGGGTAACGATCTCGCCGCCGATCACAGGCATCTGGTTCTCCAGCCCTGCCACCAGCGCCGCGTTGGAGTTGAACTCCATAGCCCGGATTTTCAGATCCTTGGCGGTCATATCGTTCATGATCCAGGTCAGGCCCGCAGTGTTGTAGGTTGCCTTTGCTTTCGCGCAAGCCTGCAGCAGCGGCCTGAAAAATGCAGTGCCGGACTCCGTAGACAGGTTCAGCTTGAGCACATGGGCGGAGTGCAGATCCGTCCATTCGCCCCGGGTCGCGCTGTTCCAGCCATCAGGCTGGGCGGTCTGCGCCAGGCGGGAAACAATGCCCAGGGGCATCTTGCCCTTGGCCCCCTTGCCAAAAACAAGCGCCTTATCCAGGGCCAGGCCGATGGACTGGCCCAGCTGATACATGATTTCCTCGCCCAGGTTGATGTCGCTGTCCTGGAGCAGATAGTTGTCAATGGGCACAAAGCCGCCCACCTTGTAGCCGTCGGCCTCCACCTGGGTAAACCGCAGCTCCAGCTCGTTCAGGGCACCCGCCATCTCCATCCAGATGCCCTCGGGGACTTTTCCGATGATGGGCTGGCGGGCCTTGCCGGATACCGGCTTGAGCATCACCCGGGAGATCAGCTTGCTGTACTGCTGCAAATTGTCCCGCAGCACGTCCATAGCCACCGTGGGGATGTTCAGTTCCGCCCCGGTCACCCCGCGCTTACTTACGGCCAGGGTACGCACCCGCTGGAGAAAGTCAACCATATCGCTCCCCGCGTAGAAGGCGTCCCGCTGCGCCCGAGTGGCGAACAGGCCGGAGCGGCAGCGGAAAGAGCGAGATTCCGGCGCGGCAGCCTTCTTTCGGGCACGCTTTCCGGTATCCTGGGTGTCGCCGTCATCGCCGGAGCCACCGTTGTCCTGGGTATCGTCCCCACCAAGGGCTGCCAGCGCGTCGTTCAGCGCGCCGATCTCAGAGACCAGGGTGTCCACCGTCTCCTGACAGTTGGTGATGGCACTGCTCACATCGGAAATCTGCTGCTCGATATCGTCGGGGATTTCGGCCTTCACGTCATCAATCAAGGCGTTCAGCTCATCTCTCCGCTTCAGGTTCGCCCGAAGGTCCAGACGGGCACGGGTCAAAGCGGACTGCTTTACCCGCAGACTGGTTTGCAGCTGCTGCTTATTTTTTGCCATTGTTAAGTCTCCTTTTCAAATAATCCCGATACCGGGCGGATTCTCGTTCTGCCCGGTCCGGAGTGTTTTTCTTTCGTGCGGCTACCGCGGTCGCCTCATAGGCCGGGAACGTGCAGACGCTTATTTCCCACAGCTTCCGGATGCCCTTAATCACCTTTTTTCGGGTGCCATCGGCATTGTCCGTCCAGTCGGTCTCGTATTCCTCAAAGCCAAAGCTGGCCTGGTCTACGTCCCCTCGCAGGGTTCTGGCCCGGCAATTCATGGCGTCCTGATCCTCGGGGTTCACCTGGATAATGCCGTACAGTCCCACGTCGTCAATTTCAATCTGCAGCGTATTCACGTGGTCGCAGCTTCGGCCCAGCACCCGAGAGGTGTCGTGGTCTACCAATGCCCGCACATCGGACATATCGCAGTTGTCAAACGCATGCGGGTCTACATATTCCACAGTTCCCCAGCCGTCGTCATAGGGCTGGTTAAATACCACAAAATAACCCTCAATAGTCAGCGGGCTGCCGTCAGGCTGTTCCTTCGGCTGCTCCCGCCGCATCATAGGCCGCGTCCGAATATTGGTGCTCATGTGTCCTCCTGGTTCAGTTTTTTCTGATTTCCCGCCATATCCGCCGGGATGTAGTTTTCCAACCGGACCCGTTCCTTCAGGCCCGCCGGGTCTCGGTGCAGGTCAACCCGTACCTCATCGCCGTTCAGGTAACCCCGATCTGCGAGCATACAGTCGATCTCGGCAATGGTTTTAATGTCGTAATCGTACAGATGCCGCCGGTCAATCCGGAGAAAGTCAGACTGTCGATACCGCAGCAGCTTGGATGTGAACTCCTGCTCAATGGTCTGGACAATGGGAATAACCCTGGTGCGGATGATGTTGTTGTACTCCCGTTCGTTGAACGCGCCTACCCCCAGCACATAGCCAGGCACACCGATGAGGGAGCACACCGCTTTCTTGTCCAGCTCCACGTTGTCCTTGATGGCCAAATCAGCCAGAGTCAGGGGCTTCACCTGCTCAATCTTCACAAGGTCTGCAGGCAAAATCCAGGGCTTGCCGTCCTTGGCATCCTCCAGATACCGCTGCCGGAAGCTCTCCCGTTTTTCATCGCTGGACAGATCCGAGTCGGAATTTACAAAAATTGCCATAGGCGGCTTGTAATCCGGACTGGAAAGGTTTGCCTTTAGCTGTGCGGACTTCATGAGCGACTGCGCCAGGTTCTGAGCCTGGACCTTAACCCCGATTCCATTCCAGAGCTTCGCCGCGTCCGGCCAGAGCCGGAAGTGCAGTACCTCGTTAGGCTCGTACACCTCTCCTTGCCAGTACACAAGATACCACCCGTCAGACTCCGGCATAATAGAGGCATCCGGCATCGGTGTAAATCCAGTGAGATGCCCCCCAATGGTCTCAGGCAGAACAAAGGCGTTTCCGTTGCCCTTGCCCAAGAGTGTCCTGACAATCCAGGACATGAGCAAAAACCGGTTACCCATCCCGGGCATCGGGTCAATGTCCAGCTGCCGGGAAAGCTCATCGTGTACCCGAACGTCCCCGTCCGGAGTGTTGCGCATCAGCCGGATCGGCGCGGACGCTATGAGGCCCGCCATCCAGTCAATGCACGTCACCACGTTCTGCTCCTCCAGCAGCGCGTGGTAGCCAAATTCTACCCCATCTGACCCCTGCATCCACAGCGCAATGGGTGTCTGCGTGGTGGGTTTTTTGTTTCTGTGAAAAATAGACATCACTCTGAGTCCCCCTTGTCATCCGGCTGCGCAAACCAGCTGGCCGCTGCCGCTACTTTTTCCGTGTCCACCAGCATCCGAATGGTGGCAAACACACTGGCATCAAACACGTCAATCCGGGAGTTTTCCTGGATTTTCTCATAGATCACAATGTCATCATGCCGGGCTGACTCCATACCCCGGACGTTCCCGGCGCAGTAGAACCAGGGCTCTGCATGGCATACATACAGGCAGCCGATCATGGCCTTGTGCTCGATGTATCGCAACCCCTCGCTCTTGGCAAATGCCAGCTGGGGCTGGTCAACAACCGTAAATTTGTTCCGCTTCATGGCGGTCACATATTTCCGGGCGAACTTTCGGTCATGGCCAACTTTGCGGATGTTAAAGCCCGCATCCCGCCATTTCCGGAACATTTTTACCGGCTCTGTAGGATCCATAGATGGGGAGTTCGGCATATCCAGCCACCCGTCATCCATCCAGCCGAACAGTGGGATTTGGTCTTTTTCCGCCTTTTCACTGGCCGCCGTCACCGGGAACCAGCAGTGCGGGATGATTACCAGCACATCCTCCGGCGGTGTCCAACCTGGACACGCAGCCCGTGCCGCCGGAATCTCGCCAACAATGCAAGCCGCCGTCAGATCGTGCAATTTGCTAAGATCCGCGCCGCCGTACCAGTTGCTTATCAGCCGCGTCAGCTGCTTCTGGCTCCAGTTGTACCGCTGATCGGATGCCATCAGCATTTGTAAATCAAACCAGGCGCCAACCTGAGATACAAAGTTGTTAAGGCTCCGGGTGATAAACTCCCCCCGGGTCTGGGGGTCGTTCTGCGCCCGCAGCGCGGAAGCCTCCATATCCTCCGGAGAAATGGTTACCCCCCAACTCAAATTCGCCTGTTTCCAGGCTCGGGGCGACATATAATCCAGCTTCCCGGTCTCCGGATCCGGGTCAGCCCGGGCAATCAAGCCAAACACCCGGTCAGCATCCGGGCCGGTTATCTCGCCCCGCACAATTTTGCTAACGTAGGCCGTCCGCTGGGCGCAGAACCCCACACCGTTGTCTCCCGCGGTGGTCGTGCAAAGGATCAGCTTGTTCCGATAGGCTTTCGTAGAGTCGCCCAGTCTGGTGTAGGGTGTGGCGTTCTTGTACAGCTCCAGCTCGTCCAGGTGCACGATGTTTCCGTTGAAGGAGTCAAACAGCTCCGGCTTAAATGCCAGGGCATCGAACGAAATCATTCCGTCCCAGATCGGGCCGGAGAAGCTGTGCCCCAGGGAGCTGTCCAGGACTCGCAGCCCATGAACAGGATCCTCCTGAGCCGTCAGCCCCAGCCTGTGCAGGTTGTAGCTGAGAAACCGGAAGCCCTCCATGTTCTGCTGCAATGAGCCCGCAACGGTTTTTACCTTTGAAAACGACTTGCAGTACCGCAGCCCCGCAGCCCAGGCCATGCTTGTGGCAAACGGGGTTTTTCCGTTTTTCCGGGCCAGCATAAAAAAGCCCTCCAGAAATCGCCGCAGCTCCGTACCCGGCACGTAGAAGCCGAATAGGTTGTACACAGAGAACAGCTGCCAGGGTTGCAAAACCAGGGGTGTCCCCCGCAATGGCCTGCCCCAGAGATCCTCTCCCTGCTGGTGGCAGAAGAGCGTCTCGATGGTCAGGATTATCATTTCCGCCTCTTCCGGCCTCCAGTCCCATTTCCCGGAATCCAGATCCCGGAGAAATCGCCGGGCAGCGGCCTGTACATCCAGACCTGCATCCGGATCTCTCTCCGTCTGTTCTGCCCAGTCCAAAACCCCGTTTTCGTGTTTATTCATGGGCCGTCTCCTGAATTCGATTCATCAGCGCCGCAAATCCGGGGGAAGCCGTACCGGATACGGCCTCATCGTTCGGCGTTTGCTGCGAGTTCCGCCGAAGGCGCTGCAACGCCTTCGGAGTCAGCCCCAGGGAGTCCCGGTGCTGTAAAATATCCCGGCGCATTTTACAAATCACGTCATACAGAGGGCTTTCCACCGAGGGAGCGGTATTTTTGTCCGGCGCAGAGGCCTTCCAGGCCTTCATTGCCCGGCTAAGCTCCCGCTCCATCACGCACAGCGTGTGGATTTCCGCGTCAAAAGCGGGATCATAAACCCCAAGAGCCATCAGCTGAGCTTGAATATCCTTTTCCCTGCTCATGTTCCACCTTTTCCTCGTTGTTCCAGCCATCAACAGCAGCTTTCGCCCCGGCGGAATCCTGGATGATGTAGTCCACGCCGTCATAGTGCACGGAGATGTTCTTTGATCGGCGGCCACAAATAGGGCAGCGCAGAAAAATCACGCCGTCTCCGCATTTTTCCGCAACAGGCATAGCCCTGCAGCATTTCCCAACGATCAAATCTGCCATTTCCAGCTCCTTCCCGGCCCTGCCCGTGTTTCCTTCCCGGGCTCCTGGCCGCGCATTCCGCCCGCACGGTTCGCCCGCACCCCGCGCCCGCGTCCCGCCCGCGGGATATAAATACCTTACCGCCTGCCCAAGAGCCCCCCGAGAAA